>Ga0114974_10000621_pt1 | contig 29175 bp, 28 predicted proteins | sample S_130206_EF_Meta_FD_87318 | JGI IMG/M metagenome (GOLD analysis project Ga0114974, IMG submission 87318) | Freshwater microbial communities from Lake Simoncouche, Canada to study carbon cycling - S_130206_EF_MetaG | ecosystem: Environmental > Aquatic > Freshwater > Lake | place: Lake... | reverse complement strand
TGCTGGCCGCGCTGCAGGCGCGGCGCATGGACCTCCATTTCCTCAAGCCGTTCGCCTGCAAAGCAGTGCGCCGGCACCGGCTTGCCCCAGGCCAGCAGGTCGTCGAGCTGGCGCTTCAATTCGCGCAGCGTGAAGCCGGCAAATATCTGCGACGCCCAGGGGTAGCCGATCTGGTCGTCGATCTCGCCGAGCCGGAAATAGTAGCTGTGCAGGCTTTCGCGCCGCCCGCCGACATCCTTGAACGCGATCAGCTTCAAGGCCGGGTGCATGGTGTCGCGCGTGAGCAGGCCGCGCATCTCCATGAACGGCAGCAGCGAGCCGACCAGATCGTGGTGGTAGCTGGTGTTGTCGGCGTCGAAGACCGCATAGGCGCCGCGGTGCGCGTTGGCGGCGATCAGCGCGTTGAGACGGGCAGCAGCCTGTTCTGGCCAGTGGCGCAGCAGCGGCACGCCGACGGGTTGCGATGGGTCGCTGTGCATGGGTGGGCTCAACGCTGCCGCGTCGCGTAGTGGGGGTGGACAAAGGCCGGCGCCTGCGACGGCGCCAGCGCGGCAGCGCCGCGGATCGTGTCGGCGAGCTTCTCGGCCATCATGATGGTGGGCGCGTTCAGGTTGCCGCTGACGATGGCTGGCATGATCGACGCATCGACCACGCGCAGCCCCTGAACGCCGTGCACGCGGGCGGCGCCGTCCACCACGGCCAGCGCGTCCTCGCCCATACGGCAGCTGCAGGAGGGATGGTAGGCGGTCTCGGCGTTGGCGCGGATATGCGCGTCGATCTGCGCGTCGGTATGCACCTGCGGCCCGGGCGATAGCTCGGCACCGCGAAAACGATCGAAGGCGGGCTGCTGGAAAATCTCGCGCGTGAGCCGCACTGCAGCGCGCATCTCCCTGCGGTCCTGTTCGGTGCCCATGTAGTTGAAGACGATCGCGGGCGCGTCGGTGGCGCTGGCGCTGCGCAGCCGCACATGGCCGCGGCTGGTCGGACGCATCGGCCCCACATGCGCCTGGAAACCGTGGCCGCTCGCCGGGGACTTGCCGTCGTAGCGCACCGCCATCGGCAGAAAGTGGTACTGCAGGTCCGGGTGCTGCACGCCGGCCTCGCTGCGGATGAAGCCGCCAGATTCGAAATGGTTGGTCGCGCCCAGGCCAGTTCCGAACAGCAGCCACCGCAGCCCGATTCCGAGTTGGACCAGCGGGTTGCGCGCCGCGTACAGCGTGATCGGCTCCTTGCACGCGAACTGCACATAGGTCTCCAGATGGTCTTGCAGGTTTTCGCCAACGCCAGGCAAGGCGGCGACGGGAGCAATGCCCAGACGCTGCAGCGCCGCAGGGTCGCCGATGCCCGAGAGCTGCAGCAGGTGGGGTGAATTGATCGCGCCCGCGCTCAGGATGACCTCGCGGGTGGCCCGCAGTGGGCGCAGACGGCCCCGTTGCAACACCTCGACACCGGACGCGCGTGGCGCACCGGCGGGTCCATCGAACAGGATGCGTGTGCTGAGTGCATCGGTCTGCAGCATCAGATTGGCGCGGCCCAGCGCCGGGCGCAGATAGGCCATCGCGGTGCTCCAGCGCCGGCCCCGGTGGACCGTCATGTCCATGGCGCCGAAGCCCTCCTGGCGGTAGCCGTTCATGTCGTCGGTGCGCGCGTAGCCTGCCTGTACGCCGGCCTCGATGAAAGCGCGGTACAGCGGGTTTTTGCAGCCGCCGGTGCTCACCTGCAGCGGGCCGTGGTCGCCGCGGTAGTCGTCTGCGCCCTTGGCACGGGTCTCGGCCTTGCGGAAATAAGGCAGACAGTGCGCGTAGGACCAGTCTGCCAGACCTGGCTTGCGGGCCCAGGCGTCGTAATCGAGCGCGTGGCCGCGGATGTAGACCATGCCGTTGATGGACGACGAGCCCCCGATCACCTTGCCGCGTGGGCAGTGGATGCGCCGGCCGTCCATGAACGCCTCAGGCTCGGACTCGTAGAGCCAGGCGCTGCGCGGGTTGGCCATCGGGTAGGCGAAACCCGATGGCATGTGGATGAACAGGTTGCGGTCCATGCCACCGGCCTCGAGCAACAGCACCCGCACCTGTGGGTCTTGGCTCAGGCGGTTGGCCAGCACGCAGCCGGCCGAGCCGGCGCCCACAATGATGTAGTCGTATTCGCTGGGGGCTGACATGGCCATTGCTAGCGGTAGTTGCAGGCGACCTCGCCGAGCTCGACATAGACCGTCTTGAGCTGGGTGTAATGCTCCAGCGCCGCCATGCTGTTCTCGTGGCCGATGCCGGATTCGCCCGCGCCGCCAAAGGGCATCTCGATCGGCGTCACGTTGTAGTTGTTGATCCAGCAAAGCCCGGCCTTGAGCCGCGCTGCGACACGGTGCGCACGCGTAAGGTCGCGCGTGAAGACGCCGGCGGCCAGTCCGAAGCGGCTGTCGTTGGCGCGCCGCACCGCTTCTTCTTCGCCGTCAAACACCAGCATCGCGAGCACCGGGCCGAAGATTTCCTCGCGCACGATGCGCATGCTATCGCTGCAGCCGGTGAAGATCGTCGGCGCGACGAAGTGCCCGCCGGGCAGGCCCGCCACCTCCACGCGCCTGCCGCCGAGCGCCAGCGTCGCGCCTTCGGCGATGCCGCTGTCGATGTAGGCCATCACCTTGTCGGCGTGCGCACGCGAGATCAGCGCACCGATCTCGGTCGCCGGGTTCATCGGGTCGCCCACGCGCAGCAGGGCGCTGCGTTCCAGCAGCCGCGCCAGGAAGCGTTCTGCCACCCCGCGCTGCACGAACACGCGGGTGCAGTTGGTGCAGACCTCGCCTTGTGTATAGAAGTTGCCCATCATCGCGGCGGCCACCGCCTGCTCGATATCGGCGTCGTCGAAAACCAGCAGCGGCGACTTGCCGCCGAGCTCCATCGTCACCCGCTTGAGCGTTGCGGCTGCGGTCTGCATCACTTTTTTGCCGGTGGCAACCGACCCGGTCAGCGACACCTTGGCCACGTCGGGGTGTGCGGCGAGCAGCGCGCCGGTGTCGCCACGCCCCTGCAGCACGTTGAAAACGCCCGGCGGAACCCCGGCCTCCAGGTAAATTTCGGCCAGCTTGAACGCGGTCATCGGTGTCAGCTCGGAGGGCTTGAAGACCATCGCGTTGCCCGCCGCCAGCGCCGGCGCAGATTTCCAGCAGGCGATCTGCAACGGGTAGTTCCAGGCCCCTATTCCTACGCACACGCCCAGCGGCTCGCGCCGGGTGTACGCGAAGGCGTTCTTTAGCGGAATCTGTGCGCCGGTCAGCGTGGCGGCGGCGCCGGCGAAGTACTCGATACAGTCGGCGCCGCTGTGCACGTCGATGGCCAGCGCCTCCTGCAGCGGCTTGCCGCAGTCACGCACCTCCAGCCGTGCCAGCGCATCGTTGCGCGCGCGCAGCAGGTGCGCCGCGCGGTTCAGGATGCGTCCGCGCTCGGCGCCGGTCAGCGCCGACCACTGCGCAAAACCGCGCTGCGCCGAAGCGACTGCGGCGTCGACATCGGCGCGGTCGGCGTCGTGGACGATGCCGATCCGCGCTCCGGTGGCCGGGTTCAGCTTGTCAAAAGCCGCACCGTTGCCAACCCGCGCGCGACCGTCCACAAAGCCGGCCATCTCCACCAGTGCCCCATCCGTCGCCCCATCCGCCGAAATAACTGTTGCGCCCATCGTGTCCTTTGCAAATGTCTGGCCGCCGCGCCCTCTGCAACGCTAACCGCAGTCTATGAAATCTCAGGCGCCGCCGTGGCCCTGCCCGCGCCGGGAAGCGCGCCGGCTGCGCGCGGACGATTCGCTGTGGACCCCGCTGCGCTGGGGCAGCGTCACCGCCTCGCGCAGCCGCTCGAAGGGCGCGTTGAGGTGCGGTATGGCCATCGCCTCGACGAAAAATTCCTGAAAGCGCGGCTCCACCGCGGTCTCGATTTTCTCCACCCGGCGCACCAGCTGCTCAATTTCGCGCCGCGATCGCTGGTCGAGCAGTGCGATGCGCGCGCCGGTTCCGGCGGCGTTACCCGCCGAACTGACATGGTCGAGCGCACAGTCCGGGATCATGCCCAATACCATCGCATACTTCACGTCGATGTGGCTGCCGAAGGCGCCGGCGAGGCGGATTTTGTCGACCCGCTCGATGCCCATGCGCTCCATCAGCAGCCGCACGCCCGCGTACAGCGCGGCCTTGCCCAGTTGTATCGCGCGAACGTCGTTCTGCGTCACCTTGATCGCCCGTGCGCCCTGGCGCGCGGCACAGACCTGATAAGAAAATGTGCGGCCGTCGCTCTGGATGCGCGGGTTGCGCGCAGCCAGCGCGCCGTCGATGACGCCGTCGTGGCGTATCACGCCCGCGAGATACAGCTCGGCCAGTATCTCGATGATGCCCGAGCCGCAGATGCCGGTTACGCCGGATGCGGCGACCGCCTCTTCGAAGCCCGCCTCGTTGGACCACCGGTCGCAGCCGATCACCTTGAAGCGCGGCTCCAGCGTCTGTGGGTCGACGCGCACGCGCTCGATCGCGCCGGGCGCGGCGCGCTGACCACAGCTGATCTGCGCACCTTCGAAAGCGGGGCCGGTGGGGCTGGAGCAGGCGAGCAGGCGCTGGTTGTTGCCCAGGATAATTTCGGCGTTGGTGCCGACGTCGACCAGCAGCGTGATTTCTTCGGACAGGTCGGGTCGCTCGGCGAGCAAGACGCCCGCGGTGTCGGCGCCGACATGGCCGGCGATGCATGGCAGCACATAGATGCGTGCGTTGCGGTGGATCGCAAAGTCGATCTCGACCGCCCACAGCGTGAGCGCGCGGTCGGTCGCCAGCGCGAACGGCGCGCCGCCGAGCTCGACCGGATTGATGCCCAGCAGCAGGTGGTGCATGATCGGGTTGCCGACGAAGGTGGCTTCCAGGATATCGGTGGCCGCCATGCCGATCTGCTGCGCCACGTCGGTGGCGAGTTCGTTGAGCGCGTCGCGCACCGCGGTCGTCATCGCGTGCTCGCCGCCGGGATTCATCATCACATACGACACCCGGCTCATCAGGTCTTCGCCAAAACGAATCTGCGGGTTCATCACGCCGGCAGCGGCGACCACCTCGCCGGTCGCCAGATTGCAAAGGTGCGCGGCAATGGTGGTCGATCCGACGTCGATCGCGATGCCGAATGTGTGCTCGCGAAAACCCGGCCAGACCGCGATGATCTGGCTGCCGCCGTGCACGGCCACCGTCACCTTCCAGTCGCCCTGGCGCAGTGCCTGCTGCAGTTGCTGCAGCACGCGCACATCGCACTGCAGATCGCTCAGTCGCCACTCGAATTCGAGCGCGTCTTCGAGCCGGCGCAGGTCGCCCGAAGGGTCGTGCATATCGGGTTGCTGCACCTCGACGAAGTGCAGCCGGATCACCGGGTCGAGGTGAATGTCGTGCGCCTCGGCGGCCTTGCGCACCACCTGACGGTGCACCTGGCTGGTCGCGGGCACGTCGATGACCACGTCGCCCTGCAGCAGCGCAGAGCACGACAGGCGACGCCCGGGCGCCAGCGGCTGGTTGGCGCAGTAGGCCTGCTCGACGGCGCCGTAGCCGCTGAGGTTGTCGGCGTGCGATCGCACGCCGTGCTTGGCAAACTCGCCCTCGGCCACCACCACTTGGCAGCGCCCGCAGATGCCGCGCCCGCCGCAGACCGAGTCGATATCGACGCCGAGCGATCGCGCCGCCTGCAGCACCGGCGTTCCGATCGGAAAGCGGCCGCGCCTGCCCGAAGGGGTGAAGACGACCAGCGCGTCCTTGCCTGCCATGGTCCTTAGACCCGCCGGCGCTTGCCGGTTTCGCGCCGGCCGCGGCCCATTTCGCCATCGGCGCCCATCACTGGCGCTTCGCGGAACTTGCGGATCCAGCGCATGCAGTCGGGGTCATGGCCCATCATCACGTCGGCCGCCATGCAGGCCTTGACCACCTCGGCGTGCAGGGGGTTGGTGATCGCCGAGGTCATTCCGGAGGCGATCGCCATGGTCAAAAAACCGGCGTTGATGCCGTTGCGCTCGGGCAGTCCAAAGCTGACGTTGGACGCGCCGCAGGTGGTGTTGACCTTGAGCTCATGGCGCAACCGGTGCACCAGCGCCATCACCTGCACGCCGGCCTGGTTGATGGCACCGATCGGCATCACCAGCGGGTCGACGACGATATCGCAGGCCGGTATGCCGTAGTCGGCGGCGCGTTCGACGATCTTCTTGGCCACCGCGAAACGCACGTTGGGATCCTGCGAAATGCCGGTCTCGTCGTTGGAGATCGCCACCACCGCCGCGCCGTATTTCTTCACCAGCGGCAGCACCGACTCCAGTCGCTCCTCCTCGCCGGTGACCGAGTTGACCAGCGCCTTGCCCTTGTAGACCGCCAGACCCGCTTCCAGCGCGGCGACGATCGACGAATCGATCGACAGCGGAACCTCGGTGACGCCTTGCACCAGCTGTATCGCCATCGCCAGCAACGCCGGCTCGTCGGCGAGCGGAATACCGGCGTTCACATCGAGCATATGCGCACCGGCCTCGACCTGCGCGAGCGCGTCGGCGATCACGCGGCTGTAGTCGCCGGCCAGCATCTCGGCGGCCAGTATCTTGCGTCCGGTCGGGTTGATGCGCTCGCCGATGATGACGAAGGGCCGGTCGAAGCCGATGACGACCTCGCGCGTCGCTGAGCTGATGATGGTGTCGGTCACGCTGTTTCCTTGCGGGCTTCGGTTGCGGGATGGTGTGCACTGTCGCGCCCCGGGTACCAGGGAACACGGCCGGCGAGCACGCCCGATCGTCCGATGATTTCCGCGACGCTGTCTTCCTGCCGGTAGGCCATGATGTGAATTCCCGACACGCCCCTGATGGCGCGGCATTCCTGGATCATGTCGATGCAGATCTGTTGACCTTCCTGCGCCGGGTTGTCGGCGCCGGCCATGCGCCGGATGACGCTGTCGGGTATGTGGACTCCCGGCACGTTGCTGCGCATCCATTCGGCCGCCTTGGCCGATCGCAGCGGCCCGACACCGACCAGGATGAACACCTTGCCCAGCAGTCCGAGCTCGTCGACGCGGGCCATAAAAGCGCGCAGCCGCGCTATGTCGTAGCAGTACTGTGTCTGGATGAACTGGGCGCCGGCGGCGACCTTCTTCGCCAGCCGGTCGGCGCGCCATGCATAGGGCAGGCCGAAGGGGTTCGCTGCGGCGCCGAAGAAGACCCGCGGGGCAAAGCTCAGCTTGCGCCCGCTTTGAAATCGGTGCCCATCGCGCAGCGTGCGTCCGATCTCCAGCAGCGACATGCAGTCGAGGTCGAACACCGGCTTGGCCTGCGGATGGTCGCCCGACTGCACGCCGTCGCCCGTCAGGCACAGCATGTTGGCGACGCCCATTGCGGCGCCGCCGAGGATGTCGCCCTGGATCGCGATGCGGTTTTTGTCGCGGCACGATATCTGCATCACCGGCGCGTAGCCCACCCGCGTGAGCAGCGCGCACACTGCGAGGCTCGACATGTGGCAGTTGGCACCGCTGCCATCGGTCGCGTTGATCGCGTCCGCATAGCCGTCGAAAACCCGCGCACGCCGGTACACATCCTGCGGGTCGGCTGAATCGGGCGGGTCGAGTTCGCAAGTGACCGCGAAGGCCCCGCTGCGCAACACGCGTTCGAGGCGGCCTGGCGAGGTGTGGCCGGGCAGTATCGGCAGCGGGTAGCCGGGGACCGGTTCGTCTTCGAATCTCATGGCCGTACCAAGGTCTGCGCTGCGCCGACTGAGGACTTGTCGCGCGCGACCTTGAGCCAACTCGAGCGTCCCTGCAAGCGGCCGTCAACCGCAAACTGCACCACCCGGATCGCCTCGCGCCCCGCGACCATGCGCTGGCTGCCGGCATAGGCGTCCAACCAGACGCAGACCATGTCGGGCTTGACCTCGCAGTTGCCGTTGGGTCGAACGCCGCCACAGGGACCGTTGCGCAGCGTCTTGGGGCAGTTCATCGGGCAGGCCATGCCGGTGGAACTCAGTGCGCACTGGCCGCACATCTGGCAGTCGAACAGCAGGCCCTTGACGGCTTTCTCCAGCGTCGCCACCGGTCTTTCCAGCCGCTCGTAGCCGATGGCCTTCCACAGCGGGTGCAGCGCCACCAGCGCGCGCTCGAAGGCCTGATAAAAAATCTCAAGCCCGCGTGCGTGGCGTACCGACCAGCGGCGCACGACGCGCATCAGGCGTCCCCACCGGCCACCGGAGGCACCGCGTCGCCGGTCGGCTGCTCGAGCCCGTGCGAGCGGATCAGCCGCAGCAGGTCGTCGTCGCCATAACGGGCCTCGATGCGAGCGGCTTCGGCGGCGGCTTCGGCGTGCAGGTCGTCTGCGCAGCGGCGCGGCTCGCTGCGTTTCCAGTCCGCAAGGTAGGCCTCGGAGCCGGACTTGCCGGCGCGCATCGCGGCGCGGTCGACCGCCTCCTGGAAGCGGTGCGAGAGCTGCACCTTGGCGGTCTCGCGCCCGAGCTTGACCAGCACCTGCGCCGGTATGTCGCGCCAGGAAATCACTATCAGTTTTGCCATCGAACAACTCCTTCAGTGGCCCGGCGCAGGCTGTGGGCAAGTTCCCCATAGCCGGTGATACGGCATTCAAATGCAAGGCCCAGTCGCCGTGCAGCGGCGCGGGCCTCGGCGACCCGATCGGGCGACGCGACCTGCGCCAGGTAGACCAGCCGGCGGTAGTTGCCGAAGTACTGCGGCATCAGCTCCGGGTGACGGTCGATGCCCAGACCGTGGATCACCAGACGCTCGAAGTGCCGGGCCAAAAAGTCGGTCAGGTAGAAGCTTCCGGGCTCGGCGTCCGACAGCTCGGCAAAGGCCGCGCTGCCGGCAAAAAATTCATAGCAATGCGCGCCGGGTATGCGCTCCACGCCCTCTTCCTGCAGCACCGCATCGAGCAACCCGCCGGTTCCGCAGTCCGCGTAGGCGACAAAGATCGACGCGTAGCGACCGCGCGCGCGTTGAATCTTCTCGCGCACCGCCGCGGGAATTTTTTCGGGCCGGTTGTGCAACTCGGCGGGCAGGCATTGGATGTCCATATACGGCCAGTCGTTGAGCCTTCGCAGCGCGACGATTTCGTGCGCCAGAGCACCGCAGGCGATGACCAGCGTTGACAGGCGCTCGCCCATGACGGTGCTCAGGCAGCGGCTGCGGCGCGCCGGGCAGCGATCAGCGCCTTGGCGGTCTCGACGGCGACGCCGGCGTCGCGGCAATAGGCGTCGGCCCCGACGGCCTTGCCGAACTCCTCGTTCAGCGGCGCGCCGCCGACCAGAACGATGTAGTCGTCGCGCAGCCCTTTTTCCTTCAGCGTGTCGATCACCACCTTCATGTACGGCATGGTTGTCGTCAGCAGCGCCGACAGGCCCAGGATGTCGGGCTTGTGCTCTTCCAGCGCGGCGAGGTACTTGTCAACCGGGTTGTTGATGCCCAGGTCGATGACTTCAAACCCGGCGCCCTCCATCATCATGCCGACCAGGTTTTTTCCGATGTCGTGGATGTCGCCCTTCACGGTGCCGATCACCATCTTGCCGATCGGCGCAACGCCGGTCTCGGCCAGCAAGGGGCGCAGTATTCCCATGCCTCCCTTCATTGCGTTGGCGGCAAGCAGCACCTCGGGAACAAACAGGATGCCGTCGCGAAAGTCGACGCCGACGATGCGCATGCCTTCGACGAGCGCGTCGTCGAGAACGCGCGCCGCGCTCCAGCCTCGGCCGAGCAGTATGTGGGTCGCCTCCATTACCTCGTCACGCAGGCCGTTGTACAGGTCGTCGTGCACCTGCTCGGTCAGATCCTCGTCATTGAGGGTGTTCAGGTCCAGGTCGTCTTCAAACTCTTCAGCCATGGTTAAAGCTCTCAAAAAGCGCGGTGCTAAGCACGGGTATCACAGGCACGCAAAATGGTACGGTCGCCATCTGGCGCCAAGTGGCACATTAGCGACCCGGGGTTGTCGTCGTACGACATGAGCGGTACGCACGGCCGCCGCGCGTTTTTGGCATGGCGTCGCGCTGTGGCGCGCTCGCCGGCCTCAGGGTGGCGACAGGGCGGCGGACCGGCTGAACTGGCGCTCGGCGCTGGGCGTATGCCCGAACAGGCTGCGGTAGCACTTGGAAAAATGCGGCGGCGACTGGAAGCCGCAGGCGACCGCAATTTCCATCACCGACATCGCGGTTTGCAGCAGCAGTTCGCGCGCGCGGCGCAGGCGCATATCCAGGTAGTAGCGCGTCGGCACCTGTCCCACATAGCGTTTGAAAAGCCGCTCGATCTGGCGCCTGGAAACGCCCACCAGCGCGGCAATCTCGTCCAGGGGCAGGGGCTCCTCGATATTGGCCTGCATCAGCGCGGCGGCCTCGATCAGGTTCTCGTGGAACAGGCCCACGCGTGCCTGCAGCGGTATGTGCTGGCGGTCCTGGTCGTTTCGGATGCGGTCCAGGATGAACTGCTCGGAGATCAGCGGCGCGATGTCGCGGCCCTGGTGCTCGTTGATGATGTGCAGCATCAGGTCCAGCGGCGCAATGCCGCCGGTGCAGGTGTAGCGGTCGCGGTCGATGGCGAACAGCTGGTCGGAAAACACCACGCGCGGAAATTCTTCACGCAGCGCCGACATGTTTTCCCAGTGGATCACCGCCTTGTACTTGTCGAGCAGCCCGGCCTTAGCCAGCGCGTAGCCGCCGGTGCACAGCGCGCCAAGCGCGACGTGGCGCTGCGCCAGCCGGCGCAACGCCGCCAGCAGTGCCGGCGTCACCGCCTGCTCCACCAGGATGCCGCCGACGACGAAGACGATGTTGGCCGGTCCGATGTCTTCGATGGCCACGGTGGGCGACATCGACAGCCCGTTGCTCGCCAGCGCCGGCTTGCCGTCGAGCGTCGCGAGCGACCATTCGTAGACCTCGCGCTGCGTCACCCGGTTGGCCATGCGTAGCGCGTCGACCGCGCTGGCCAGCGCGATCATGGTGTAGTTGGGCAGCGTCAGGAATACAAAGCGGTGCCGGGGCAATTGGCTCGCAGGCTGCTGATGGCGCGGTTGCATCGGCTAAGTCGGGTGGTGTCGGTTTCGGATTGCTGGAGGTCGTATTTTGACAGCAGGTGCCGGCGCGCAGCGGGCCTGCCGCTAGGCTGCGCGCCACCCCCTCAGCCGGTCTGCGTTTCAGACTGGGCAAAGACCGTCAGCACACCGGTGTAGCCGTAAAGGTGGTCGCGGGCGATTTCGCCGCCGGCAAAAAAGCCCACCAGCGGAACGTCGCCGAGCGCGCGCCGCACGATCTGCAGTTCGGCACTGGGTCCGCCAAAATGGGGACCGCCGCGCCCCGAGCAGCTGACATAGACCGCGCCCGCGATGCGCCGCGCCGGATGGGGGCTCGACGCGCGGTGCGAGGCGGCCAGCGACGTCGCCGTCTCCATGCTGAGCTCCAGCGGTTCGAGCTCCTCACGGATTTCGGCACACACCCGCACCAGGTCGGCCTTCGCGGCGTGCACGTTGCGCTGACAAAAAGCCATCCGCATTCCCGCTTGCATGGCCTCGGCCACGGCAACACCGCGGCGTGCCGGGTCCAGCCCGATGATGTGGCGCACGATCACATCGCTGCCGAAATTGCCCGATCGGCCCAGCGAGCGTGCGCCGTCGTCGCCGGGTGCGTGTACCAGCCCCACCAGGGTTGCGCGAATCGCCGCCAGCGCCTCGTGTGGCCGATCGAGTGACACCTTCAGGTCGCGCAGCAGCACATCGAGCGCGGGCTCGCCGTCGAGCTCGGTCACCAGGTGGTTGTCGGCGGCGCTGACCCGGCGCAGCGCCGACACCGGCTGGCAGCCTTGCGTGACGCGCGACACCAGGCTCACGCCGGGGCCGAATGCGACGCCGCTCAGACCCCCGCTAAACACCCCGCCGGCAGCGCCTTGGCCGCGGATATTGCCGTCGCCGCTGGCGGCGAACTGCACCGATCGCGTTCGGCTCGTCGCCAGGCCGCCAAACAGATAGCCCGAAGCGGTGCGCCCCGCCATCTCCTGTATCAGGTCGCCCAGGTCCTGGGTCGCGCCGTCGGCGTGGACCAGTGCGGTGTGCGCTTCGAATCCCAGGCTCAGTGGCGCCACGCCGGAGAAGACCCGGTACTGATCGCTCGGCAATTGGCACAGCATCAGCGCCATCGCCGGCTCGTCAAAATACTCGACATTGTTCGACGCCACCCCGACGCCGACGGTTCCCGACCAGTCGGTGACGCCGGGCAGTTCGGCGCTCAGGTGGTCGAGTATGTCCTGCGCGGCTTTGACGTAATGGTCGGTGATGTACAGCAGCGCCAGCGTCGGCGCCCCGGCATAGGCGTCCAGCGCCATTTGCGCGCGCAACTGCGCCAGCACCAATCCCGCCGCCATTGCCCACTGCGGATGGGTCGCATGGGCATAGGGAAACAACTTCATCGCCGGACCGGGCCTGTTGGTGCCCGAAAAGCGCGCCGCTGGGTCATCGGCCGCGCGCCAGCGCCTTGCGCGGCGCGGCGGGGGTCTTGGCCGCGCGCTTGCGGGTTGGCGCTTTGCTGGAAGCGGCGGCTTGGGCTGCGCTAGCGCCCGCGCCCCCGCCCGACCGATGCGCTACCTCTTGCAGGGCGCTTGCCGCAATCTGCTGGAACTGCTGCGTCAGCGCCCCCCACAGTTGCAGCGGGTCAATCAACCCGGCTGGCGAGGCCACGGGTTCGGCCCCAGGCTCGGCTGCCCGGGCCGCCTTGGCCGCTGGCTTCGGCGGCACGGCTTCGGAAGACTTGGTTTTGAATGCGCTGGCCAGGTCGGCCATGTTGAAGTTCATTCCCTTGAGTGTCGCCAGCGTCATCTTCTGCACTTCGAGCGCCTGGATCGTCGCGCCGAGCGCCTTGGAGTTCTGCTCGAGCCAGAAATGCACCGCCTTGAGTTCGTCGATGCGCTTTTCCAGATCCTCCGGGTTGAGCGACGGTGCGACCCAGTTCGCGAGATGGGGCATCTGCGGAATGCTCTGCGAGGCACCCTTTGCCAGGTTTTGCAGAAAGTCAAAACCGGGGACAAACTTGCCGAAGCCTTCGCTGGCGGACTCACTCATGCGGACGTCTCCCAATGGGTTGGCTGGTTGCGTCACAGCTTAACCCATTTGGCGGCTCAGGCGCTGCAATGGACCCGTTGCCATCGGCCGGGATGGCGCGGCGCTAAAGGCGCCCGACTTGGCAGCTTAACCAGGGCATCAACCGGCGGCGCCGGGGCAACAGGCCTGCAGGCCCAAAGCGAAAAATGCCCCGCTCATTTGGCCAGCATCGTGATGCCCGGCTGCGGCGGGGGCAGTTTGCATTCCCCTTGGTGAACCGCCAGGAGAAACTGCTGAATCGTCTGGATCGTCAACGCCTGGCTGCGCCGGGACAGGCCATGGCCGGCCAGGTTCATGTGCGTCGCATCGTCGATGACGGCAAACCACTTGCATCCGGGGGCCATGTTTTCGAAGGGCTCGCGCCGGGTTTCCCAACTGCCGCCGCCGAGTTCATCGTCCTTGCTGCCGGTGATGGACAACAAGGGCTTCGAAATACCCTGCCAAGCGCCGGCCGGGAAAATGGCGGGCGGTGATCCAGACCCTTGGGGTGACAGGACTATGTAGACGTCAAAGCCATCGGCGGCGCGCAGCCCGAGTTTGTTTTTCGCGCCGGCCTCGATCATCGCCGTCGCCGCACCCATCGAATGGCCGAGCAGGATCGACTGGCCCCTATTGCAACGCTGCGCGGTCCAATGCCTTGCTGCGGCAATGTCCATGAAACGCCCTTCGTAAGCTTGCGCATCGGTGATCAGTCTGGCCAGGCCTTCGCGCAGGCCATGGCCTTGCATCTGCTTCCAGACCGCTTGCAGGCCGCTTTCCGGATGACCCACGATGACCGTGACATAGCGCATTGAAGCCAGCGCCTGGCCGAGATAGGCGTAACCGGTTTCAGAGCCGCCAGCGCCTGGCGAAATGATCGCAATGCCAAGGCAGGTGTCGCCCGCGGGTTCATAGAGCCTGAGCGGAACGACTTTGCCGTCCTGTCGTGTCACCCCATCGGGCTGCTGTGCAGCAAGGCTCCCGGCCAATAGTGCCAAAACGATGCCGAGCAGGATGTGGATTCGAATCAACGGAAAGCTCCCCGGGCTTCCAACTTCAGCGGCGCCAATGCACCGCGGCTTCACCATGCCCGAATAGAATGCACGCACACATCTCAACCGCTTCGATCCCGGCGTGCGCGCGACTATATCCCAAGCGATGCAGTGCATCTGCATCGGCGGCCCGGCAACCGAAGCGCGAGGGGTAGTTGGGCGGGTGGTTCAAGGTCAATGTCGGGACGCGGCCAGTTGACGCTTGGGGCGGCGGTCGCGTCAGCCGAGGGCCCGCAGTCGGTGGAGAGGGACGATCGGTATGACCAAGCTACGAATCACAGAGATCAAGGCATTCGTCCCGGCGAAAGACTTTGCGCTGTCACGGCAGTTCTACCAAGACCTGGGCTTCACCATGGCGTCGAGCGGCGATGGTGTTGCCTACTTTCATTGGGAGCATGTGAGTTTTCTGTTGCAGGATTACTGCGTTGCGTCTCTGGCAGAAAACTTCATGATGCACATTCTGGTTGAAGATCTGGACGCCTGGTGGGCGCATGTGCTTGCCAGTGGTGTGGCGGCAAAGTACGGTGTCCGGGTCACGCCCATCGTAATGCAGCCTTGGCGGATGCGGGACTTCTGCCTGTTCGACCCCTCTGGCGTGTTGTGGCGCATCGGCCAGAACGCCCATTGAGAGCCCCGCAACCACGCTGCGGAAAAGAGCCGCTGGCGATGGCCTTGTCAGTCGGAAGGGAGACCGGGGGCTTGCACGGCGACGGTCCGCTTGGGCCATACGCCGCCTCAGACGAGCCAGGCCGTGAGCATCGCGGCGTCGGGCGGGCCGGTTCGGCGCTGTAGCGCGCCATGGCGCCCGAGCAGAACCACATAGGGCGTGACGGCGCGCCAGGTGGGGTCCACCGCATGGCGGATCTCGGGCTCGAAGCCGTCGAAAGCGTAGATGCGGGTCGCGCCCGCATAGTGGTGCGCATGCGCCAGCGCCCGATCGCCCTGCACATCCATGACCACGGCGGCCAGCTCGACCTTGCGCCGCGATGCCGTGATGAAAGCTTGCAACTGCTCGAATACCGCGGGGCAGGTGGGGCAGTAGGTGGTGGTGAAGACATAGGCGGCTGGCCGCGGGCCCTGGCGCTGCAAGCGTTCCCAGACTGCAGGATCGAAATTAGCCACCGTCGTGATGCTGGCGCGTGGTCGCGCGCCCTGCGCCAGGGCCGCACACGGCGCCAGTACGCAAGCGGCAGCGGCCATCAGGGTGCGCCGCGCCAGGGCTTTAGAAACGGATTTCATGGACCTGGGTCTGTTTTGGGTTGCGCCATACGGCGACCATGCGCTCGCCGTGCTGCGCCAGCTGCGGCTGGTCGTTGTCGCCGCTGACCTGCCCCAGCACCTGCAGCGCGAAGCTGCGTCCGCTGTCCGCAGACAGCCAGGCCTTGAGGGTGCTGGTCGGACCCTGTACGCTGCGCCACACGATCGCTACCCGCGTGCCAGCCGCCAACACGTCGGCGTGCTCGGCAGCTGGGTCGGGCAGCAAGCGCAGCGTGTCGGCCTGCGGACTGCCGTCAGGGCGAAGACGCGCGTAGCGCACGCCGGCTACCTCTTCGCCGGCGCTTCGGCGAACGCCGAACCACACCGCATGAAAACCCTCGCCCGGCGCCGGCGCGAGCCCCGGTCCGTGGTGCGGACAGGCGTCGATGCGCCAGTCGTCGAAGCTCGCGCGCACCAGACGCACCTCGTCGGGCGCCAACAACGCGGCAAAACCGTGGTCGCGCACACCGGTCTCGAACACATGGCGCCACATCGCGCGCAGCACGCCGTCGCTCCCGGGCGCCATCGCGATGCGGCAGCATTCGCAGGAATGATCGGCCAGCTTGAGGTCGGGGCCGAAGCTCACGCCGCCATCGCCTGACTCGTTGCGGTAGACGGCGGCGCCCTGGTAGCTGCTCTTCTTGCCGGTCTTGGGCGCGCGCTCCATGTCGCGCTTGTCGATCCACAGCGTGTGCAGCACGCCCCGGGCGTCGAAGGCGGTCGACTCAAAGCGGTGCGTGATCTGCTGTCGGTCGGCATGCACGGTGAACGGCGCCGAGAAGCTGTGTCCGCCGTCGTCCGAACGCAGCATGCGGATCATGCCGGTGTAGGGCTTGGCCAGCGGCTGGGTGTAGGTGATGACCACCCAGCCCTTGGGTCCGAAAGTCAGCTTCGGGAAGGCCTCGCCGTCGGCCGAAATTGCGTCACCCGCGGTGTTCACGACGCGGCGCGCGCCCCATCGCTGCAGGTCGGTGGCGGGCGCGCTTTGAACGAACAGCTGGCCGTCTTCATTGAGTCCGGTAAGCCACAGGCTGCCGTCGGGGGCAAAGGCCGCGCCGCCGGCGAGTTGCGCGCGCGCCTTCGCGCCCGTGCCGTGCGAATGCTGGGGCTGCGCCGCCGCCGTGGCCAGTAGCAGCGCCAGCAGGGCGCCGATTCGCCGCCACGCCGGCGCGCTGATGAAGGCGCTTTGGAATGCCCTTGCGGCGCAAGGTGTTTCGCTGGCACCCATGCTTCAGTGCTTGTGGGTAGCGGCCGCAGCGGCCGCTACCGGCAGCTTGAGTTCGAGCCGGCTCTCGGTGCCCTTGGCGTCCTTGAACACCAGCGTCATCGGCACCGTGCTGTCTTTGGGCAGGGCGGCCTTCAGATCCATCAGCATGAGGTGGTAGCCACCGGGCTTGAGCTCGACGGTCTTGCCGGCAGGCAGGTCGAGCCCACCCGTGACGGCGCGCATCGTCATCACCTCGCCCTCCATCTTCATCGCATGCACTTCGGCCACGCCGGCCACCGGACTGGATATCGACATCAGCCTGGCGCCGTCCTTCGCGGTGATTTTCATGAACGCACCGGTCGCCTTCTGGCCCTGCACCGAGGTGCGAACCCAGGCGTCCCGGACCTCGACGTTCTGCGCTGCTGCGCCGGCAAGAAGACCGAAGGCCAGGGCGGCGCCAGCGATAAGAAATTTGAATGGCATGAGAGCTCCTTGAACTGCTTGAAGATGAATCCACCGATCCGCGATGGCGGCCGAGGCGGGCTGTTGGCCCGCGCCTAGTGCCTTGCACGCAGCGCCATGTCGGCACCGAGCGCCACGGCCCCGCACAGACGGCGGCCCGGGGCGCGTGCGCAAAATTCAGGAGAAGACGGGAGGGCCGCGCGCGGGCAATGCCGCCGCGGCTTTGGCTGCGATTGGGGTTGACGGCGGCGGCGACAGCTGGCGCGCCGGCGCTGGGTGCAACTGGGCGACGGGCCGGTCCAGCGCAGGCGGCGCGACCGCCCCGATGCAAAGCGGGCAATCGAGCAGGTGGGCGCCCGTGGCAGGCGCCTCGCCGTGCGAACCCGCGACCAGCTTCATCGTGCCGGAGCCGTCACAGACCAGCTCCATCGCGCTGGTTTTCATCAGGGGCGACGCGACCGCAGCGCCCATCGCCAGTGCAAAGAACAACAGCACGAGGCGTGCGAGGGTCTTGGCATTGCGCAGAAATTGCATGCCCCAATTATCTATCACGCCGCTGGAACCAGGCTTCCGATCCGGCTCGCGCCAGCAGCGGTGGGCAGGCATGGTCCGCAGTTCCAAATCCCTGACCTGCATCAAGCCAGCCCATTCGGCTGCCGCCGATGATGGCCTGCATGACCGACACGCCCACCATGAACAAGCAGCAGACCCAGGCATTCAAACTCCAGCTGCTCGCACAGCGCGATGGCATGCTGGCGCAACTCGCTGCGCTGCGCGGCGGAACGATTGGCCGGGCGCAGGCGTCGGCCGAACATTTTGGCAACCCGGAGGATCCACGTGCCGAAATGGCCAACGCGCGCGCGCTTGAGTTCGCGCTCGACGCGCACGAGACGGCGGCGCTCGACCAGATCGACGCTGCGCTGCGGCGCATCGACAGCGGCCTGTATGGAGACTGCATCGACTGCGCGGCACCGATCGGAATGAAGAGACTGCGGGCGACGCCGCAGGCGCTGCGCTGTATCGCCTGCCAGCAAGGTTTTGAGGCTGCCTGAGGCGCTTTTTCTCTCAGGGCGCGGCGGGTGCTGCGATGGTTTGGTCGATCGCCCCGAAGATGCTGCTGCCGTCGCGCGCCTTCATTTCGATGCGGATGGTATCGCCGTAGCGCATGAATTCGGTGAGCGGCTTGCCATCCTGGATGGTTTCAATGGCGCGTTTTTCGGCGATGCAGCTGTAGCCCTTGGGCCATTCTGTGCGGCCGTTGCTTTCGACGCCCTTGTTGCTGACCGTTCCCGATCCGACGATGGAGCCCGCGCGCACATTGCGCGTCTTGCACAGGTGCGCTATCAGCTCGCCGAAGTGAAAGCTCATCTCGGGCCCGGCTTCGCACATGCCGACCTTGCGCCCGTTCCAGCTTGATTGCAGCACCAGGTCCAGGCGCCCCTTGTCCCAGGCGCCCGCGAGTTCATCGAGCGTGACGGCGACCGGGCTGAAGGCCGTGGCCGGCTTGCTCTGGATGAAGCCGAAGCCCTTGGCCACTTCGTCGGGGATCAGGTTGCGCAGGCTGACGTCGTTGGCCAGCATCACCAGCCGCACTGCGTCGAGCGCGCGCGCTACGCTCGCGCCCATCGGCACGTCGCCGGTGATGACCGCCACCTCGGCCTCGAAGTCGATGCCGAAGTCTTCCGACGGGCAGACCACGTCATCGCGCGGGCCCAGAAAATCGTCGCTGCCGCCCTGATACATCAGCGGCTCGCTATAAAAGTTCTGCGGTACCGTTGCGCCGCGTGCGGCCCGCACCAGTTCGACATGGTTGATGTAGGCGGACCCGTCGGCCCACTGGTAGGCGCGCGGCAGGGGCGCCATGCACTGGCGCGGGTCAAAGCCGAAGGCGTGACGCGCCTTGCCCTGGTTGAGCGCGTCATACAGGTCCTGCAACTGCGGTGAAAGGAAGTTCCAGTCGTCGAGTACCTGTTGGAGCCGATCGGCAATGCCGCTGGCGTAATGCGCGCTCGCCAAGTCGCGCGAGACGACAAGGAGTTGGCCGTCGCGCGAGCCGTCTTTGATGGTGGCCAGTTTCATGGTGCAGGGGTCTCGCTAGGCAGATCGGCGCTATTGTGGCGGCAGCCGCCGGCAAGCGAATACCTGGCAGCGGGCAGCGCGCTTCGTTAAACTCGGCGCACCAGGTATCGCCTGCGGCCCGGACGAAATTTTAAGTCACCGGCTCCGAACCATCACGTCCACCGCCCGCGCGGATCACTGCACCAGAAACACCATGCAAGCGGCCGCCAAGTCCATTTCGGCCCCTGCGCTGATCGCACTGGTTGGCGCCGTCTCGCTAGCGCACCTTGCGATATTGGGAACGCTTTGGAACGAGTCGGTGCCCGCTACCCTGCTGCCCAATCTCGTCTTCAACACGCGGGCCATCGAGATTCCGGCTTTGCCGGTGCCAGCCCAAAAGCCGGTCGCGCGCGCGCGCAGTGCCAACCCCGGTGCGCCCATGTCGGCGCCGGTGCTGCTCCCTGCCCCGAGCAGCGAGGCCCAGGCGCCCGAGCCGGCTGCAGAACCGGTCGCGCTAGCCGCCCCCGTGCAGGCGCAGGCCGCGCAGGCGCCAAGCGAGGCGGCGTCCGAGGCGCGCAGCGAGCCGGCGGCCCCGCCAGTTGAAGCCGCAGCGCCGGTCCTGAGTCCGGCGCTGGCCGAGCCGGCGCCAGTCGGTGCGGCGCGGGACGCCACGCTGGCGCTGCGTGCGTACACCGTTCCGGGTTCGGTGCGGCTCAAGTTTGGCGCCACAGGCCAGCGCGCCGGTCTCAACTACCACGCGTCGGGCGAACTGCTGTGGTTGCAAGACGGTCAGCGCTACGACGCGCGTATGGAGATTGGCGCCTTTTTGCTCGGGTCGCGGGTGGTCTCTAGCACCGGGCAACTCGGCCCCGACGGCCTGGCACCCAAGCGCTATTCCGACAAGTTCCGCAGCGAGTTGGCGGCGCACTTCGACCGCGAGCGTGAGCGCATCAGTTTTAGCGCCAACACACCGGACGCCATCCTGCTGCCCGGCGCGCAGGACCAGCTCAGCGTGTTCATCCAGCTTGCGTCCATGGTCGCCGGTGAGCCGTCGCGCTACCCGGCGGGCAGCAGCATCGCGGTGCAGACGGCCGGGAGCAGAAGCGCCGAGCCCTGGATTTTCAACGTGGTGGGACCCGAAGCGCAGACGCTTCCCGGCGGCGAACTGGCGACGCTCAAGGTCGAGCGCGTTGCGCGCCGGGAGTTCGACCAGCGTTTCGAGGTCTGGCTGGCGCCCGCGCTGGCCTATTTGCCGGCGCGCATCCGCATCACGCAGGCCAACGGTGACTTTGTGGACCAGCAGTGGCGCGGAACGGCAGCGCCTTGAGCCCATTCGTCCCCATCCCATCGGCTTATGCGCTCGAGCCGGCGGATCGCCAGGTCCGGTTTGACGCAGCCCACTTGAAATCGGCGCTTACGCTGCAAGCTGGGTTCCATTGACACCTGCGGGATAATTCACCATGCAAACGCTTTACGAATCCGACAGTTTCTCGGTCACCCACATGCTGGCCAACGCCCCGGACGCGGCGACCGGCCCGGTCGATGGGGCCGTCGAGGGCGCCAAGCCCGTCCTGAGTTTGGCGCGCCATGGCTTCGAGATCGTCGACAAGCGCGTCGGCAAGGAGGTCTATCTGGACGGCTCATGGGCCGAGCTGTTCCAGTTGCAGATCGCCGCCTGGCAGGCCAAGACACCGACCCAGGAAGAGGTCGAGGACACGTTGGACAGCTACGCGTGTCTGGCGCAAAACCCGGTGCTGGTGCATTAGCGTTGGCCGGGCGCGGGCGCCAGGAACACAGCGCCAGCATGGGCCGAAATCGCACTACCCGCTGGGGCCTGCTGGTGCTGCTGGCGCTGCTGCTCGGCGCATCGCGGGCGCACGGAAGCCCCCTGTCTGAAGCTGTTTCGGCGCTGCTCCCGACCGACGTCATCCTGCTTGGCGAGCAGCACGATGCCCCCGAGCACCAGCGGCTGCAGGAGGGCTTTGTCGTCGAACTGGCGCAGCGCGGCCAGATCGCCGCGCTGGCGATCGAAATGGCCGAGCGCGGCGCATCGACCCAGGGCTTGGCGCGTGAAGCCGCCGAGGATCAGGTGCGTGCCGCGCTGCGCTGGAACGAGAAGGCCTGGGACTGGGCGCGCTACGCGCCGGTGGTGATGGCGGCGGTGCGCCATGCGGTTCCGGTGCTCGGCGCCAATCTGGAACGCGCCGCGATGGGCGCTGCAATGGCCGATGATGCGCTCGACGCCCACCTCAACCCGGCGCTGATGGCGCAGCAGCGCGATCGCGTGCGCGCGGGACACTGCATGCTGCTGCCCGAAAGCCGGATCGCCCCGATGACCCGCATCCAGATCGCGCGCGACGCAGCGATGGCCGGCACGATCGCCTCAGCGGTGCGGCCGGGCCAGATCGTGCTGCTGGTCGCCGGTGCCGCCCATGTGGACGCGGCGCTGGGTGTGCCCACCCATCTGGCTGCCACGCTGCGCCGCAAGGTGGTGATCGCCGTTGCCGGCGCCGAGGCGGCCACCCAAGCCTATCGTGCAGACCTGCTGTGGCCGACGCCGCCGGTGCCGCTCAAGGATCACTGCGCCGAACTTGGCCGGCAGCTCGGGCCCAGGGAGCCCGCCAGCCCCTGAATGCCTTGGGTGCGCGCTGTGCTAGAGTGAAACGAATCAACGCAGGTACGACACATTGAGCCACCCAATTCCAGCCACTGCCCTTCAATTGCGCTCGCTCGTCAAGGACGGCGGCGAGTTGGAGCTATCGCTAATCAGCGTGGAAGTTCCGGTCCCGCGGGCCGATCAGGTCCTGATCCGTATTGAGGCGACGCCGATCAATCCGTCGGACATCGGCCTGCTGTTCGCCGCCGCCGACATGGGCAGCCTCCAATTCTCGACAAGCGCAGCCAAACCGGTCGTCACGGCCCGCATACCCGAACGCGCGATGAAGGCGATGGCCGCAAGGATCGGCCAGTCGCTGCCGGTGGGCAATGAAGGCGCCGGGGTGGTCGTGGCTGCGGGTGATTCCGGGGCCGCGCAGGCGCTGCTGGGCAAGACGGTTGCGGTCATGGGCGGCGCGATGTACGCGCAGTACCGCTGCGTCAAGGCCGACCAGTGCCTGCTGCTGCCTGCAGGCGCAACGCCGGCGCAGGGCGCTTCTTGCTTCATCAATCCGCTCACCGCGCTGGGAATGGTCGAGACCATGCGGGCCGAGGGGCATACGGCGCTGGTCCATACGGTGGCGGCGTCCAACCTGGGTCATATGCTCAACCGGATCTGCCTGAAGGATGGCATCGAGCTGGTCAACATAGTCCGCAAGCCCGAGCAGGAGGCCGCCTTGCGCGCCGCCGGGGCGCGCCATGTGTGCAATATGGGGGCTGCGACTTTCTTGACCGACCTGACGCAGGCGCTGGTGCAGACCGGCGCGACGCTGGCCTTCGACGCGACCGGAGGGGGCAAGCTTGCGGGGCAGATTCTGGGCTGCATGGAAGCGGCGCTCAACCGCAACGCCAAGGAATACAGCCGCTATGGCTCGACCACGCACAAGCAGGTTTACCTGTACGGCAGCCTTGACACCAGTCCCACCGAGTTCAACCGCAATTTCGGCATGGCCTGGGGAATCGGTGGCTGGCTGGTATTCCCCTACCTGCAGCGGCTGGGCGCACCGGCCATGCAGGCGCTGCGCGATCGGGTGGCCGCAGAGCTGACCAGCACCTTCGCCAGCGCCTATGCGAAAGAAATTTCGCTGAGCGAGGCCTTACAGCCCGCGGCCATCGCCGCCTACGGCCAGCGCGCCACCGGGTGCAAATACCTGATCAACCCCAGCCGGGGTTGAAGCCTAGGCGACCGCGACGCGCTCGCCCATCATTTCACCCAGGCGAACCGTGCGCCCGGCGGCCCAATCGGCATGGAAGCGGAGGTGGCCGCTGGGAAATAGCGCGACAACCGTCGAACCGAGCAGGAAGCGACCCATTTCGTCGCCCTGCTTGAGAACGACCGGCCTGTCGTCATAACGCCAACTGCGCACAGCACCGGTGCGCGGCGGGTTCACCACGCCGTGCCACACGGTCGCCATGCTGCCGACGACGGTGGCGCCGACCAGCACCAGCACGAAAGGGCCGGCGGGCGACTCAAAGGCGCAGACAACGCGCTCGTTGCGCGCGAACAGGCCCGGCACGCCGCGCGCCGTGACCGGGTTCACCGAAAACAGCGCGCCGGGGACATGCAGCATGCGCGTAAGCCGGCCGGCGCAGGGCATGTGAATGCGGTGGTAGTCGCGCGGGCTCAGGTACAGCGTGGCGAAGGCGCCGCCCTCAAAGCACGCGGCGAGATCGGCGTCGCCACCGAGCAACGCGGTGGTTGAGTAGCGGTGGCCCTTGGCCTGGACGATCTGGTCGCGCTCGATGGCGCCGAACTGGCTGATCGCGCCGTCGACCGGGCACACCAGATCGGCATTGGCCATCGGGCGTGCGGCCGGATGCAAGGCGCGCGTGAAGAAGGCGTTGAAGCTTTCGTAATGGGCGATGTCGGGGTCTGCCGCCTCGCCCAGGTTGACCTGGTAGCGGCGGACGAACCAAGCGATCAGGCGCGTCGTCAGCCGCCCGGCGCGCGCCGACGCGACCAGCCCGGCAAACTGGGTCAACGCCAGCTTGGGCAGCAGATACTGGACGAGGACGGCAATGCGTTCGGACAAGGCGGGGCGGCGGGGCAAAAAGGTGTGCGATTGTAGCGATCGCTTGCTGCACCTTGGGCCGGCACGCGCCAGCGGACTTTGGCGCTCGCTTAGAACATCTTGACCGCGAGACCGGCCAGCGCGCAGCACGCGATCAACGGCATGACGCCGAGCTTGAAGCGAAACAGCGCGATGCCGGCGGCGAGCGTGATCAGCGCGGATGCGGCGTCAAAACGCCCGGCGAATCCCTGCGGCCACCACACGTGGTAGGCGAAGAACAGCGCGAGATGGAGGATCACGCCGACGACCGCAGCGGTTATCGCGGTCAGCGGCGCGGTGAACTGGAGCTTGCCGTGCGTGGCTTCGATCAGCGGGCCCCCGGCCAAGATGAACACGAACGACGGCAGGAACGTGAAGAAGGTGACGACGCATGCGGCCAGGGCCGCTCCCAGGAACAGCGCGTCGGGCCCCAGCACCTGACGAACCCAACCGCCCACGAAACCGACGAAGGCAACCACCATGATCAGCGGGCCGGGCGTTGTCTCGCCCAGCGCGAGTCCGTCCATCATCTGCGCTGCGCTCAGCCACTGCTGCTGCTCGACCGCGCCCTGGTAGACATAGGGCAGCACCGCGTAGGCGCCGCCAAAAGTCAGCAATGCGGCCTTGGTGAAGAACCAGCCCATCTGCACCAGCGTTGCATCCCATCCCCACCGGGCGACGAGCAGGCCCATCGCCACGGACCACAGAAGCAGTCCCGCGCTGAGCACCTGCGCCAGATGGCTGCGCGAAAAAACAGCGTGCGCCGGGGTCGGCGTATCGTCGTCGATCAGCGCCGGGCCAAAGCCCTTGTGCGTGTTGCCGTGGCTGCCACCGGTGGCAAACAGTGCCGGCTGGAAGCGCCCGCCCCATGCGCCGATCAAGCCGGCGCCCAGAACGATCGCCGGGAAAGGCAGTTGCAGCGCGAAGATCGACACAAAGGCCAGCGCGGCGATCGCACCCAGCCAGCGGTTATTCAGCGCCCGGCTTCCGATGCGGTGCGCGGCGTGCAGAACCAGCGCGGTGACCGCCGGCTTGATGCCATAGAAGATCGCTGCGACCACGCTGACCTGGCCGAACACCAGATAGACCCACGACAGCCCGATCAGGATGAACAGCGAGGGCAAGACGAATAGCGAACCTGCAACGATTCCGCCCCATGTCCGGTGCAACAGCCAGCCGATGTAGATCGCGAGTTGCTGCGCTTCCGGCCCGGGCAGCAGCATGCAGTAGTTCAGCGCGTGCAGAAAGCGCTTGTCGCTGATCCAGCGCCGGCGTTCGACCAGTTCGGCGTGCATCAGGGCAATCTGTCCCGCCGGCCCTCCGAAGCTGATGAAGCCGAGCTTGAACCAGAAGCGCAGCGCTTGGCCGAAGCTGATGGCTGCCGGGGTCGGTGGCGAGGCGCCGTCGGCGGGCTTGGCCCCTGGTTTGGGTTTATTCATAAGTGACGATCGCCTGCGGTATCTGGTCGGTCAGCCAGAATGCGTCGGTCGGCGACGAGCGCACCAGTATCGGGTTCATGGCGCGGGGAAGGCTGACTTGCACATGGGAAATGGGCCGCGGACTGATTGCTTGTGCGCTGGCTGCCGTTTGCTGCAAATGCCCGAGTTCATTGGGGGTCGCCAGCGAAATCAGCAACTGCGCGCGCAGCATGTCCTTCCAGGTCTGCGCGTCCTGCCATTTCCAGGAGTTCAGGGCCATCTTCTTGCCGTCGGGTCCGTTGATGCGGATGTCGCGCGCCAGCGCGGTCTGTGCCTTGGTCAACTCCACTTGAAACTCGGCCATTGGCATATCGGCGTAACGCGCCAGAAAGGCATCGAAAGGCATCTCGGGCTTCAGGGCTCGGTGCAAAGTTGCCGACGGATCGAGTTGGAAACTCAGCGCAATGGTTTTGGGGCCCGACTTCAGCATGGAGGCGGTGTTTTTCAGCAATTCATGCGCCACCGCATGGCCTTGGCCGAGCAGCATCGCTGCACACAGCGACAGCAGCGACAGCAGCGTGGCGGCGGCTTTCGCCCGGGACCTGACGCGGACCATGCGAGGCTTCAATGCGTCAGGGCTCGCCCATTCGCTCGCCCCCCGTAGCACGCGATGGTGGGCGTATCGCTCAATCCGTCAAGGACGATGACGCCCCCTTGCTGTTGGGCTTGGTGCCCTCCCAGAAGTCGGGAATGCTGTTGATCTTGCCTTTCCACGCGCCGGTCAGCAGGGAGTGCACCTTGTAGCCGACCGCAGCGGTGTCCAGGGTCTTCGCCGCATACGGCTGGGAGTGGTAGTGGTAAGCACTCAAGCCGTCGATCAGATGCGTGTGGCCCCCATAGCCGTCGAGGTCGTACCCGGTGATGCTGGGGTTCTCAACAGGCAGTGTTGCGCTGGCTGTGTAACCGACCATCGAGGTGTAGGCGGAGAGGTATCGGCCGTAAAGGGCGATGCCGTCAAAGCCGAATCCGATCAGCGGCGGATGGTTGCGCCCGACGTAATCCGTGTCATTGTAGGAACTCATCTTGTTGTTCATCATGGAGAACCCGTCGGAGTGGCAGTGGTAACCCATGCCCTGGCCCAGGTGGCAGCCGTGCTGGTTCAGGCTGGGTTCTTCCTGCGAGGTGATCAGCACATTGTTCATGATGGGGTATATCGAGGTGCCGTCGATCATGACGCCGTTTTCGGAAATAGACGCAAAGTTTTCAATGGTGGAAGCAGGGGTCGCGCTGGTATTGCAGAAGCTTCCCGTGACCGTCGTCGACGCGCCACCGACTTTAGCAGTGGTGTAGAGGTCGCCGTACAAACTCGCAGTGGCCGTGTTGTCGCACAGCGCACTGGTCAGTCCGTAGTCCTGGCGATGTCCCGAACTCAGTTGCAGGTTTGAGTCGGTGGTCATGAAGATTATGCTGCCTTCTTGAGTGGTTGGGCTGCGGGGCGAAGACTGTTTATCAGAATTTTCAGGTCGGCATAGTGAAGTGGACCCAGATCCCCTAAATAAACCAAATTCAATCTAAACCCAGGCACTACTTAACCGTGCCGCCCAGGTACTTGTTAGTGGTAAAACTATCGCCGGTTCTAAAGAACGGAATACTGTTGGTGCTGCCAACATAGGCGCCCTTCATCAAGGGATACATGTCATTTGTTGAGCTAGCGCCTTGTTGATCTACAGACGTGTAACTGGACACCGTGTGGGCGTGGTAATGGTAACCAATGGAGTCGTGGTCATGGGCGCCAAAACTACTATCCAATGTCCCGTAGCCCAACATGGCGCTGTCGGTGGTCGTGCGGTATCGGCCAAAAACCGCGATGCCGTCATAGCCAAAACCCAGCAAGGGCGGATGAGTCTTACCCAGGTAGTCGGTGTCGTTGTACAGAGTCAGGCCCTGGCCGGACTGGTAGCCGTCCGCATGGCAGTGCGGGCCGCCGCCGCCTTGGCCGACGTGGCATCCACTGGCCGACAATTCTCCCGCTAAGTGGGATGGAACAAGTCCGTTGTTGAAGGTCGGAAATATCACCGAACCGTCAATCAAAATACCGTTGTCTGCCGAGTCGGCCCAAGTGTAAATATTTTTTCCTATCCATGAAGTGGTCGCGCTGCTAAACATGTCGTACCACAGGTTTTTGGTGACAGCGGTGGTGGTACCACCGCTGGGCCAGACGTTGGTGGTGACATCCGTCACTTGCCCATAGTCCTTCATGGGAATCATGAAGGTGTAGTTCTCAAGATTCGAGTAGCGCGTGACTGTGGCATTGGGGTAGGTTGAGCCGGAGCTGCCGGGTGGATGGGGCACATCCTTTAAGCCGTTGGGTGAGGCTTGGTTGCCATAACTTACCACCACCATAAAGGGGTGGTAGGTTTTTACACCTGTGGACGAGGTCGCATACTCATTGGTGAAATACACATAAGGCACCAGGTTTTGTCCGGGCGTGCCGTCGGCAATCGAGTCACTGACCAGTTTGGTCGCCAATGCGGCATCACGGTAGGCTGTGTAAACGTCGGTGGAATACCGAAGTTTTTCGCCATTGGCCTCTACGGCGGTCTTGATCGCAAGCAACATGGCGGTTGCCGCCGTTTTGGTCGCCGCATTTGTTCCAACACTGGCCACCTGGCTTTTATAAGTGGAATTGACTTTTGAGTAAATGCCTATCGTGGTATTCTCGACAGAGTCCGTCGTCAACTTGGACATAAAGGGCGCTGCGCTGTTCGTCACAAAGGCAATGCTCTTGGGATTCATGAACGATGGAATGCCAAGAGACAGCGGCGTCGTATACAGATAAATGGACGCGCTTGTTGCGCTCAATGCGTAAGCACCGCTGGTCAGATTGACGTAGTAGTCCTTACCCGCGAAAACACTGTCCTGGGTATACGTGCCGGTGTACACGGTACTTCCGTTAACGGTGGCCGACGTCGTAGCGTAGGTATAGCGATTCTTTGCCTGCAAGGTTGCCGCTTTTGTGGTCGTATTAATGGTCACGGCGAAGGTCACAAAGCCGTTGCCAGTTGTGCTCGTTTTCCCAAAATTGTTGACAAACTTCAGATTGGGGCTAGTCGTGCTTCCGCCCCAGTCAATTGAGTTGTTCGGGTGCAAATAGGAATCGATGCGGTAATACCCATCGCCAGCGGTGACCAGTTGCATGGTCTTGGTTAGATAGTCGTTGTAGGTCGAGGTCGAGGCCAGCGTTGCAGATGCAAGCGTGTAGCCCGTGGTCGCACTGTAGGTCGAGCCGATGGTGGCGTAGCTTGACGTGGTGCTTGCCGTGGCTGCGTCCGAGATCATGTAGTAGCCTCGGTTGGTGACCGTGCTGGAAGCCGTCAGTGTGGCAGTCGGGGTATAACTTTTAGCCGTTACCGTCTCAAAGTTGGCTGGTGTTGAATAGGCAACAGTCGGGCTGGAGGCTGCAGGCGTCACCGTGACAAGAGAGGAGGCCGCGCCGGTTCCCGCGCTGTTGGTCGCCGTGACGCTGCAGCTGTAGGCGCTGCCATTGATCAGGCTCGAGACAGTGATCGGGCTGGTGCTTGCGCTGCCGGTCTTGGTGCTGCTGCCACTCACGCACGACGCGGTGTAGGCGCTGATGCTCGCGCCGCCGGTGGAGCTCGGCGCGCTAAACGCCACGCTGGCTTGCGCGTCGCCAGTAGTGGCCGCGCCGATGGTGGGCGCGCCCGGTACCGTGACCACTGCCACCACGCTGGCGCTGGTGTTGGTTGATGTGGCGCTGTAGCTGGCGTTGGCCTGCACCTGGCTCGAATAGGCGGTCGCTGCGGCTCCAAAAGTGACGTCGCTCGAGAGCCCCGCCAGCAAAGTGGTCATGTTCAGGATGATCTGGCCGCGCGCAGCAGACCCGTAGGCGGCGAATATCTGCTCCACCGCGC
>Ga0114974_10000619_pt1 | contig 29216 bp, 22 predicted proteins | sample S_130206_EF_Meta_FD_87318 | JGI IMG/M metagenome (GOLD analysis project Ga0114974, IMG submission 87318) | Freshwater microbial communities from Lake Simoncouche, Canada to study carbon cycling - S_130206_EF_MetaG | ecosystem: Environmental > Aquatic > Freshwater > Lake | place: Lake... | reverse complement strand
TAGCGCGCTAATTCTAAGTGCGTCCAGTGGTACAAAGGGTTGCGCATGGTATACGGAACCGTTTTTGCCCAATTCATAAATTTATCTTTATCAGAACCAGTTCCTGTAATGAATTGCTCGTTGATACCCAAAGTACGCATTGCACGCCATTTGTAGTGATCGCCGTTAATCCATACCTTAGTGACATTGTCGAAAATTTTATCTTCGGCAATAAACTGTGGGGATAGGTGGTTGTGGTAATCAATTATAGGCTGATTTTTAGAATAATTGTGGTATAATTCTTCCGCGTATTTGTTTTCTAATAAAAAGTTGTCGTTGATAAATTTTGTGCTCATTATTTTATTCTTATCTGTTAATTCTCGTTTGAAGGTTTTCCTATGGTGGCTAATATTCCGCCATCCACGTATACAATTTGACCGTTTACAAAATCACTAGCTTTTGAAGCTAAAAAGACCGCTGCGCCTGCTAAATCTTCAGGGGTTCCCCAACGGGCTGCTGGTGTTCTGTTGATGATAAATTCATTAAATGGGTGACCGTCCACTCGAATCGGTTCTGTTTGTGTGGTTGCAAAATAGCCTGGACCAATTCCGTTCACCTGAATGTTGTGTTTTGCCCATTCGGTGGCTAAATTTCGGGTAAGCATTTTCAATCCTCCTTTTGCAGCAGCATAAGCAGAAACACTGTTTCTCCCTAATTCGCTCATCATAGAACAAATGTTTATTATTTTTCCTTCTTGTCTTTCAATCATCTGTTTTGCAACCAATTGCGACATAATAAAAGGCCCAACTAAATCGACATCTATCACTTTTCTAAAGTCAGATACAGGCATTGTAATGGCCAATTCTCTTTTGATAATCCCCGCATTATTTACTAAAATATGGATATCACCCAACTCTTTAGCGATTAATTCAATATTTTCTGCCGCTGCGATTTCGTCGGTTACATCAAATAAATATCCTGAAACGGTATATCCTTTGTTTCTATAATAATCAAGCGCTTCGTCCATTTTAGAAGGCGTTGTTCCTGTAATTACAAGTTCGGCACCTGCCATTGCTAGACCTTCAGCCATTGCTAGACCCAAACCGTGTGTTCCGCCAGTTATGAGTGCTCTTTTTCCTTTTAAATTAAATAAATTCATAGTTGCTGCTTATCTTAATTCATTTGGGGCCACAATATCCATGTCGCCATAATCTAAATTTTCACCCGCCATTCCCCAAACAAAGGAATAATTTGAAGTTCCCGCCCCCGAGTGAATAGACCATTCAGGAGATAAAACGGCTTGGTTGTTTTGGATAAATAGATGTCTTGTATTTTGAGGTTCTCCCATAAAATGACAAATCGTTTGTGGCGCTTCAATATCAAAATAAAAATAGGCTTCCATTCGGCGGTTGTGAGTATGAGCGGGCATCGTGTTCCAAACATTTCCTGGCAATAATTCGGTAAGACCCATTTGTAACTGACACGTTTCAACAATGCTGTTTACAATTAGTTTGTTTAAAACCCTTTTGTTTGCCGTTTTTTCTTCTCCCAATTGAATTACTTCTGCTTCGTCTTTTCCTACTTTTTTAGTTGGAAATTTTTGATGGGCTGGAGCAGAATTAATATAAAACAAGGCTTGTTCCCCATTTGAACTAGAAAAAAGGACTTCTTTGGCACCTTGACCAACGTATAGCGCTTCTTTTTTATCCAAATTATAAAGTACGCCGTCTACAGAAACGGTTCCGCTTCCACCAACGTTGATAATTCCTAATTCTCTTCGGTCTAGAAAGTGCTCTGATTTTAAATATGGAATCGTTTCTAATTTTAATTCTTTTCCAACGGGCATAATACCACCAACAATAAATCTGTCGTACATAGAATACGTCAATTGAATTTCATTAGCAACGAAAAGATTTTCAATTAAAAAATGTTCTCTTAATTCGTTTGTTTCGTATTTCTTTACGTCCGAAGGATTCGAAGCGTATCTGAAAGAAAAATTTGTCATAGTTTTTAAATAAATGTAATCGATTACAAAAATATACTTTTATTTTTTACCTATCCTTTTTTAATTAGAAAAGTATTTATTCACATGCTAATTTTCAAAATAATTAATGGCAAAAAATTGTCTTTAATTACTTCTCCAAATTACCATTTAACAATCTCCAAATATTCAACGGATTTTCTCTTTTTAGTGCCAAAGGCAAAATAGCATCTGGATAATCCTGAAAGCAAACAGGTCTCACAAAACGCTTTATTGCTCCCGTTCCCACTGATGTAGATTGTGGCGCTGTAGTTGCTGGATAGGGACCACCGTGAACCATAGAATGACAAACTTCAACTCCTGTTGGGTATCCATTAATCAAAATTCGCCCCACTTTTAATTCCAAAATATCAAATAGTTCTTTGTATTCAGCTAAATCTTGAGTAGTTCCAAAAACAGTGGCAGTTAGATGCCCAACTAAATTTCCGGCAGCTTTAAGAATATCTTCTTTTGTTAGCGCTTCTACTAATACGCTTGATGGCCCAAAATTTTCTTCGGATAAATCTTCGTTTTCAAAGTAATTGGCTATTGTTGTTTTGAAAATCCTTGGAGTCGCACTATTAGGTGTTTTTTCTTCAAGCCCAACTGCAAATTCTTCTACTTGACTAACCCCTAAGGTTTTTTGAATCCCTTTATCATAGGCTTTTTTCATGTCAGGAGTCAACATAGTTGCTGCAGGAACTTCGCTGATCCTATGATTCAATTGTTTGTAAAATTTATCTGCACTATCTGATTTTTGTATAAACGAAAGTCCCGGATTTGTACAAAACTGCCCCACTCCCATAGTGATAGAAGCCGTTAAACCGTTAGCAATTTCTTCTGCTCTTTCATTGAGTGCTTGTGGTAAAATAAATACAGGATTAGTACTCCCCATTTCTGCAAAAACCGGAATTGGTTCTGGTCGGGCATTTGCATATTCAAACAAGGCTTTTCCGCCTGCGAAGGAACCAGTAAATCCAACCGCTTTTATAACTGGATGCTTTACTAAAGCTTCACCTACGCCTCTTGCATTTCCATTTAGCAATGAGAACGTTCCTTCAGGCATTCCACAAATTTTCACTGCTTTCAATATCGCACTTGCCACCATCTCAGAAGTTCCAGGATGCGCTTTATGTCCTTTTACAACTACAGGACAGCCTGAAGCTAGAGCAGATGCTGTATCGCCTCCAGCAACTGAAAATGCCAATGGGAAATTACTTGCTCCGAAAACCGCAACAGGACCTAGGGGCAATAACATATGTCGAATATCTGATTTTGGCAACGGAACTCTGTCTGGAATAGCAGTATCAATTCGAGCGTCTACCCATGAACCTTCTCGAACAACGGAGGCAAATAATTTTAATTGACCCATTGTTCTTCCGCGTTCTCCTTGCAATCGTACTATTGGCAAAGCAGTTTCCAAATGGCATCTCTCTATAAGGGCATCGCCAAGATTCAGAATTTCGTCTGCTATGCACTCTAGGAAATCAGCAACGCTATCTTTGTCTTTCTTTCTATAAATCTCAAAAGCTTGTTGCGCTTTCTTCACCACTTCATCTATCTGACTTTCTGTTGCATTGCTAAATTCCCCTTCTAGTTGTTCATTATTGAATGGATTTATTGCGTAGAATTTTCCTGAATTACTCATTATTTTTAGTATTAATCCATTTCTAAAAGCAGAAACGAGGTTGTTTGTATTATTTTAGAAGTTCTTCTTCTTTGTCTATAATTTTTTGTAAATCAAGCATTTCGGCTGCAGTAGGCATAATTAATGGAGCACGAACATCTCCTGCGCTTTTCCCAATTAATTGGCAACCTGCTTTAATTAAACTAACAGAATAGCCTTGGTTGTTGCTTCGTAAACGAATGAAAGGAACAAAAAATTCTTTAATTATTTTGTTAACCTTTTCAGTTTCTCCGGCTCGTAATGCTTTATAAAAGTGATTGGCTAATCTTGGTACAAAATTAAATACCGCCGAAGAATACGTATTCACACCAATTGACAAATAGGCTTCCGAAATAATTTCGGCAGTTGGAACTCCACCAATATAAACCAGTCTGTCTCCGATTGTTTTTATAGTTGCGTTTAATTCCTCAATAACTCCTGTTCCATCTTTCAAAGCGATGAAATTTGGACAAGCATCTGCTAATTTTTTTATCTGTTGACCAGACAATATTCCGTTCGCACGGTTATAATAAATCACAGGCAAATTGGTGTTTTGCATGATTGTTTTAGCATACTCCACGATGCCGCTTTGCGGACATTCAGTGAGATACGGAGGCATTAAGAGTAAAGCATCAATCCCTGCTTCTTCCGCAATTTTAGCAAATTCGATGGCTTCAGGAATGCTTCTTCCAACACTAGAAACGGTAGGCACTCTTCCGTTTACAATTTTCGATGTTACCGCAACAATTTGCTTGTATTCTTCCTTTGAAAGAGAGAAAAACTCGCCTGTTCCGCCTGCAACAAATACTGCAGAAACTTCATGACTTACAAATGATTCCAATCTGTCGGCAAAAGTTACGGCATTAAATTGCCCTTTTTCATCCATATCCGTTATCGGAAAAGATAATAATCCGTCGCGCAAAGCATTTTCAATTCTTGTATACGATTTTCCCATTCTAAATAATTTTAATATTTATATTTTACGTTAATGGTCCTGGATTAAACAAAACCAGATCATTATGCAACCCTAATATATCGCAAGCCACTTTCTTTTTTCCGCTGGCAACATCGAGGATTAATAAAAATAATTCCCATCCCATTTCCTCTATAGATTTCTTTCCAGTTGCAATTTGACCTGCATCCAAATCGATTAAATCGAACCATCTTTGACTTAATGTTGAGTTAGAACCGACTTTAATAACTGGCACCATCGACAATCCGTAAGGCGTTCCTCGTCCGGTCATAAATACGTGCATGTTCATTCCCGAAGCCAATTGAAGCGTTCCGCAAACAAAATCACTTGCTGGTGTTGCGGCGAATGACAATCCTTTTTTACGAATTTTTTCTCCAGGTCCAAGAACATCCACAATTGGACTTGTGCCAGATTTTATAATAGAACCCAACGCTTTTTCGACAATTGTACTCAAACCACCTAATTTATTTCCTGGAGTTGTATTCGCACTTCGATCTACCTGACCTTGCAAAAGATATTCATCATACCATTTCATTTCGTCCAAAAGCGCACTTCCCACCGATGAATTAATTGTTCTTGGAACCAATAAATGAACCGCATCTCTAACCTCAGTCACTTCCGAAAACATAACGCTTCCTCCCGCTCTGACAATTAAATCAGTAGCAAAACCCGCAGCTGGATTGGCCGTCAAACCAGAAAAAGCATCACTTCCTCCACACTGCATTCCAACCACTAAATCCGAAGCAGGACACGTTTCTCTTTTGCGTTTATTTAAACTTTTCAAATGAGTTTCGGCGGTTTTCATAATACCATCAACCATATCATTAAATCCGTGAAAGGAATCGTCTTGCATGTAAGTTATACTCGAATAAGCGTCCGAATCGGTAGCAACACCTTCCTTTTTTTGAGGCAACAGCGTCTCCGGTCTTAGCTTTTCACAACCTAAACCGATAACCATTATTCCGCCGCCAAAATTAGGATTTGTTGCAATATTCTGAATCGTTCGTATTGGAACAATTGCAGCGGGAGCATTGATAGCAACTCCGCATCCATAAGTATGATTTAGCGCTACGACATCATCTACATTTGGATATAAAGGCAGTAATTCTTGTTTTATTTTTTTTACCAAATGTTCGGTTAAACCAGCTACACATTGAACACTAGTCGTAATTCCCAAAACATTCTTGGTCCCTACGCTACCATCCGAATTTCGATATCCTTCAAAAGTGTATCCTTCCAAAGGTTCTATTTTTGATTCAAAAGCATCTGGCAGAGAAATAAATTTTAAATCTGGGGGGTTTGGCAATGACATTTTAGATTCATCAATCCATTCTCCTTTTTTTATTAATTTATTAGCAAAGCCAATAGTTTGCGCATAACGAATTATTTTTTCACCAAAAGCAATATCACACAAGGCAACTTTATGTCCAGAAGGGACATATTGAGATAGGATGATGCCGTCTTGAAGCACTGTTCCTTCGGATAAACCGAGAGCGTTGGCAACAATTCCAACATTATCTGAGGAAGTCGTTTTTATTAATATAGTATTGGTAGACATCTTATTATATAAAAGGTAAAAATTTAGAAAGAATCATAATGATAATCAAACCTGAAATGCCCATAACCATTGAGAGAAAAGAGAAATGACGAATTGTTTCCTTTTCTTCCATCGCACACATTTCAGTTACGATCCAAAAAGCACTATCATTCATCCAAGTAAATATTTTAGAACCACAACCTATGGCTAATGCCACATAAACAGTATTGAATTCTAAGCCTGCTCCGCTAATTCCACTCATAACTCCAGCAGCAGTTACCATAGCAACCATAGCCGAACCTTGCACAGTTCTTACAGCTGCCGTAATAAAAAAAGCCAAAGGCAAAACGGCCATTTGATAACTTGATGCCAAGCCACTTAAACTGATTCCGATTCCTGTTTGTTCCAGCATTTTTCCAAAAACGCCACCTGCGGTAGTTATTAAAATAATCACACCGGCGCTACTAATTGATTCAGCAACAACTTTTTGAAAATTCTTAGTATTTTTTAATCTTGACGATAATAAAAACAAGGCGATTGCTGCAGAAATTGCTAATGCAATATTAGGATCACCCAAAACAGAAAAAACAGAAATCCAGTTTTTTTGAAATGGACTCAAATTTGCCTCACTCGCTTTATCTGACAAATCAGAAAGAGAATTCGCTGTTATTAAAACTAAGGGAAGAACAACAGGAATAACTGAAATCAATAAACCTGGCAATTCTGAATTGTCTTTTTCGGACAAAGCTTTCAGATCATCAATGCTAACATCTGGTGTGTCGCGCATGGGTAGATCCCATTTTTTATTCGCCCAAAGGGCATATACATAACCACACAAACTGGTAAATATTCCAATGGCGAACCCACCAATAATCATCGTCCCGGTATCTATCCCTAAAGCCTGAGCAACAAATAAAGGACCTGCAGCTGGCGGCACAAGAGAATGAGCCATTACTCCACCGGCAATAACCATCATTAGATAAAGACTGTATTTTTTTGGACTATGTATTCCTAAACTTTTTATTAAGGGCAACATTAGATAAAAAACTGTTTGGAAAAATACTGGAATTGCCAATAAAAAGCTTCCGCTCATTAAAGCCAAAGAAGCATTCTTCTTGCCAAATAATCCCAAAAAGCTACGCACAATACGCTCTGCACCACCACTTTTCATCAAACAAGCTCCAATGATGGAACCTAAAGCAATTAAAATCCCGATTTTTCCACTGGTATTTCCAAAGGCATCTGCTAATCGTTTTCCAATTCCGTCAGTCGATAATGTGTGAGCGTCTTGAATCGACATCCCTTTATGAATCGCATATTGATAAATAAGATCCGAAGAAGTTAATAAACCCGTAACTAAAGCCGCTAAAAGCAACGAGATCACGGCGTGTAGTTTCAACACGATAATGCAAAAAAGAACCACCAAAGTTCCTATTAATATGATATAAATTGGATTCATAACTGCATTTATTAATTTACAAAATTTGTTTGACTATTCGCTACAGATCCGTAATCGGACTGTATTTTGGAACAAGTAATTTCATTACTGACCATGCAACCAAATAGGCAACAGCACAGATGAAAAACATAATAGTGTAGCCCGTTTGAATGTGACCTAAACCATCGTAATAATCAAATAAATACCCACCTAATTTAGAAACTAAAACGCCTCCAAGTCCGCCGGCCATTCCTCCTATTCCGATTATTGAACCAATTGCTTTTTTAGGAAACATATCGGAAACGGTGGTGAAAATATTAGCCGACCACGCTTGGTGTGCCGAGGCTCCAACGCCTATTAAAAGTACTGGTATCCAAAAACTAATATACCCCAAAGGTTGTGCTAACAATACTACAAGTGGAAATAATGCAATAAAAAACATGGCTCTTAACCTTCCGTCATAGGGAGTGTATCCTTTTCTGATGAAATAAACAGGAAACCAGCCACCGCCAATGCTTCCAATCATAGTCATGCTATACAAGATGGCTAAAGGAAGAACAATGTCGGTACCTTTCATTCCAAACTGTGCTTCAAGGTATTTTGGCAACCAGAATAAAAAGAACCACCAAATCCCATCGGTCATGAATTTTCCAAAAACAAAAGCCCATGTTTGTTTGTATCCCAATAACTTGAACCACGCTACTTTTTCTACCTTAGGTTCCTCAGCGTTCTCAAGAACTACCGTTTCATCATCATGAATATAATCGTATTCCGCTTTTGATAGTTTATTTTGTTTGGAAGGGATTTCGTACAATAAAATCCAGAAAATTACCCAAAGAAAACCGATGGCTCCAACAAGGATAAACGCAAATTCCCACCCATAATTTACTGCAATTACAGGAACTGTCAAAGGCGCTAAAATGGCTCCAACATTCGAACCCGAATTGAAAATACCAGTTGCGAATGAACGTTCTTTTTTAGGGAAATATTCGGCTACAGCCTTAATTGCTGCAGGAAAGTTTCCAGATTCACCAAAGCCTAGTACTGCTCGAGATAACATGAAACCTGCTATTGAAGCGGGCACTGCTCCTAGACCAATCCAAACCATAAAAGTTGAAAATGCCGTACCTACAGGTAGTGAATAAGCGTGCATTATGGCTCCTAAAGACCAAACTACAATAGCTAAAATGTAGCCTTTTTTAGTTCCTAATTTATCAATTATTCTACCTGCAAAAAGCATTGATATGGCATATATAAACTGAAATACAGCAGTGATATTTGCATAATCGCTATTAGACCAATTGAATTCCTTTGATAAACTTGGCGCTAGTAAGCTCAAAACTTGTCGATCTAAATAGTTGACTGTGGTTGCAAAGAAAAGTAATCCGCAAATAGTCCACCGATAATTTCCAATAGCTTTGTTCGTTTCTTTCATGTGTAGGTTATTTTTTTGGGGTTGTTAGAAAATCTAAAATTATTAAAAGTTGTTTTACAAAAAAACGATTCCATTTATAAAATTTGAAGTCCATAGCTATACTGCCTCGCTTTATTCTATTTGCTAACGGCACTTGTATATTTTACTTTAAAAAATGTAATCGATTGCACAAATATACTTTTTAATCTTTACATTACAAATGTTTTAAATATTATTTTAAATTAGCCGTTAATTAAAAACCTATTTCGCAAAAAAAGGCTAGTAGTTTTATAAATTTACGATTGTAATTCGCTGCTTTTTTATTTTTCGGGAACTCCTAGCAAAGCAGGAGTCAAAAAACTATTTTACAAAGTAGAACGAAGTTTTTTCTAATACCATTTTATATAAAACAACTAAATACACATTAAATAATTAATTTAAAAAAATGAAAAATTCGAAGCTCTTTTTTCATGTTCTTGGCGCCCTATTGTCCTTTGGATTACAACAAAAAATTCAAGCTCAAGATGAGGTGATTCCTCTTTGGACACAATCAATCCCTGGGGCAATTAGTGCTTCCGAATATCAGGAAAAAGACACTTACAAAGAAGACGTGCTCCAAAGTAGCAGCATGGTTAGCATTCCAACTCTAGCCGTTTACCTGCCTAAAAAAGGAACTTCAAATGGAACTGCCGTTCTCATTTTTCCGGGAGGAGGTTATTCGCATTTATCAATGAATAAAGAGGGTAAAAAAGTAGCCGAATGGCTCAATTCAATAGGAATAACTGCCTTTGTTTTGAGATACCGTTTGCCAAGCGATAAAATAATGACAGACAAAACAGTTGGCCCTTTGCAAGATGCTCAAGAAGCCATTAGGGTGCTTCGGAGAAACTGCAAAAAATGGAATATAAAAGAGAATGCAATTGGGATTATTGGGTTTTCTGCTGGAGGACATTTGGCAACAACATTAGCAACGCGCTATGCAGAGAAAGTATATCAGGCAACGGATAGCATAAGCGCAAGACCTGACTTTTCACTGTTGCTGTATCCCGTTATTTCTATGAACAACGAAATTACACACAAAGGATCAAGAGAAAAATTAATAGGAAGTGCTCCTAGTTTAGAGTTGGTTGAAAAATTTTCAAATGAACTGCATGTCAATTCTACAACGCCACCTGCGTTCTTGGTTCACGCCTCAGACGATGCATCAGTTCCTGTTGAAAATAGCCTTAATTATTATTTAGCTTTAAAAAAGAATGCCGTTTCGGCTGAAATGCATGTGTACGAAAAAGGGGGACATGGATTTGGTTTGGGTGTCAAAGAAACCAGTCTTTATTGGACTACCGATTGTCAAAATTGGCTTAAAGCACATAATTATTTAACCCCATAAAACATTAAAATATTGGTGTCCACTTTAATAAATAAACAAAAAAACGACTAAATTACTTTAGCCATTTTTTATCTACGTAAGAAAATAATTACTCCTAAACATATTTTGCATATCTAAATAGGAACATTAATTCTATTATTATTTTCAATTATAATAAATTAATTGCTTTACTTTTTCTTTTCCAAGGTTGGCGATTACATCTAAAGCACATGGATAATCCGTTAACTCTGGAAAATTAAATGGAATGTATTTCGGATGGTTAAATTGGTGCGTTTTCAGCTCTATATTATTGATTTTGAAAAGATTCAAATTCATATAATCAAAACCACTTTTGCCAACAATATACGCTTTCGCATCTAATTGTGTCAAGATACTTATTAAAAGTTCCGTTTTATTGCCAATTACGTTCATTTCTTTTGCTCTTAAAAATGGCGTATTTATGTCTAAAATAAAACAGATTTCTTTAATAATTATGATGTTTAAATCGGCTAATGAATTTCCGTCATAGTTTTCAATTCTATTAAGTACCTTTTCAATATCTGTAAAAAAAGGTGCCTTTCTGTAATTTTGCAAAAGTGTTGCTGCATATTTTCGTTTCCAGCCTTCTACAAGTTCCATTTCAAAAAAAGATTTTTCAATGTGTCCTTTCATTTTGACTGGTAATGTTAGCCAATTCCACCCTTGATTGGTATAAATTTTATTTCTATTCTCGAAATAATTTTTTTTATACTGGACATTGTCTAGAATTACATAAGTATCCGAAATTGCGATTTTATGTATTAGCCCAAGCCAAGGTAAATGCTCTGGTTGATGGATGCAAACTGTCATTTTTATGGAATTAGAAATTCCATTCGGCAAATTTCGAAACATTCGGCATAGGGCATTCCGTTTTCAAAACCTCTAAATCTGGCTCTAGCAATAAGTGCATCAATCCAATTTTCAGAATACTTATCGTACTGGCTTTTATGTGCTCTAATCGCCTCTGCTTTTGTTTCTAAAAATCCATCAATATTGACATAAACATCTGGATTAAATGGAATTACAGAACGCCCTGACGGATAAATAGGTTCGTAGAAATAAATGGTATTGAACCTTCTTGCAGCAGAAAGGGTTGCTTTGGCAGTGTTAATATGTGCCTGATGTGTGTCGTTTATATTGTGTGTGAAAATTACATCGGCCTTAAAATCATACAATCGTTTCTCGATAGCTTCAACTACGGTTGAATCATAGGGAATATCTTTTGTTGGAAAATCTAAGACTTCCAATTCGCAGCCTAATACTTTGGCAGCAGCAAAACCTTCACTCAAGGATTCCTCGACTTCTCTTAAGGTTTCTCCTTGCCAATTTTTATAATCAGATTTTGACAAACATAGCATTTTTACATTGTGTTTTTTTGAAATCAATTTGGAAATTAATCCTCCTGCAGCCAGCTCAATATCGTCTAAGTGAGCCCCAATAAAAATATAATTCATAACTTGTTTTTACTTATTAATTACTCCAAACAATTCCAATGTTGAATTGAAAATTTACTGGGATTTCAGGAATTGTTTGCATTATACCTCTTTTAATTACTAATTGAGAATTTATCCCATAGTGATCCGACACCCAATACCGCATTCCTCCCAATAAATTAATTGTTTTATACTTTACGCCTTCTAACATAAAAATACCTCCACCCAAACCAACATAAGTTTCAAGTTTTTCAGAGTCAAACATATAATCATCAAAATAAAACTGGCTGGAAACGTCAATCGCTTTATATGGTGCTCCCAACCCATTAATTTTAAACTGGTTCATTGAAAATGAAATCGAAGATGAAAAATCAGGATTAAAAGCATAATGCCTTTCCAAAGAAAAAAATATAGGCTTTGTATAAATATTTTGACTTAGAAAAGGAATAGTACTTCTATCCGCAGAATTAGCTACTGCATTCAATCCAAGTGTAACCGTATAATAAGACCCATTTTGGGCAGTGGCAATTGATGTGCAACACAATGCAATTCCTAATAAAAAAAGTGATTTCATGTTTGTATTTGAGTTTTGTATTATTATAAAACTTAGAAGTGGGTGTATTTTAATTTATTTTTTTATGAGTAATGATTGTAAATTTGCCCGAGATAAAATTTGGCAAACTAGTTTAACATGGAGTTCGTAATCAAAAAATTAAAATAGTTTTTTTGATTTTTTTAATTTCTCATGATCGCTTCCATTCCCATAACCGTAGCCGTAGCCATAACCGTAGCCATAACCATTATAACTTTTTGAAATATCAATACCATTCAACACAACACCCATATTGGGTAATTTGGTTTTTTTGTAACGTTCTTCAATTATTTTAAGAGAGCTTTTTTCTGAGAAATCGGCACGAATTACAAAAACAGTGGCATCAGCATACTTTGCTAAAATGAAAGTATCGGTTACCAAATTTACGGGTGCAGTATCAACTATAATATAATCGTATTTCTTTTTAATATCTTAAAATAGGGCATCCACCCTAGTCTCGTTCAATAGTAATTCAACTGGGTTTGGCGGCAATGTGCCTGATGGCAAAATATCGAGATTGGAATCTTTATTAATAATATATTCACTTATGCTTTTATCACGTAGCCTTTGGAAAAAAGTTACTGAATCAATAGATGATGAAACAACAAATGAATCTTATAAAGTGCATACAAAATATATTTTTGTTTTAATTTCACTTGTTGTTTTTAGGGACTTACAAGGAATAATTATGGATACCGGGATTTGCTCTTTACAATATTGCAAAATAATTAATCTACTTTCATTACTAATAATAAGTACTGTTCAACTAACTGTCTTTTTTAGATCTCTTTTAAATCCAGAATTATTGTACGGAAAACAATACCTAAACAATGTATTGGATCGTCAAAAAAGAACAAAAGTAAAAGACATTTGGATACTCAGTGCAAATCCCAATATATTGAATTTACAGGACAAGAAATTAGAAGAATATGTGCTAAAAAATCTATTAAAATACATTGCTGTGATTGAAGAAAATAAAAATTATAGCAAATTAATTAAAAAAACAAATTACAATATAAAGGACTTGTCTAATGAACTATCAATTCAAAAAAGTCATTTGTCTTTTATTTTTAAATACCATTGTAAATTGAGCTTTTCTAGCTATAAAAAACTAATACAAATTAAAGAGGCAATAAGACTTCTAGATTCAAATTATTTAGTAAATAACACTATTGAAGGCTTGTCAAATGAAGTAGGTTTTTCTTCCTATAGTCCTTTTTATACTAATTTCAAGAAATTCACTGGAGTAAGTCCGCATGAATACCATACCAGAAAGCACTATTCAAATACAGCTATTACTTCAGATACTCCAGAAATCTTTCCAAAGCCATCCCTCTTGAGCCCTTTATAAGGATAGTAGAGTTATCGAATTTTAATTGGGATGCCGTTTCTTTGAAGGAATCAAAAGTTTCGAAAAAATGCATATTGGATTGCTCCAATTTATTTTTATAAAAATAATTACCAATGAAATAAATAGTTGCCTTTTTATTTAAAAGTAAACTAATAATATTTTTGTGTTCAATTAGACTTTCAGCACCCAATTCAAACATATCGCCAAGGACGGCAATTTTTTTAGGGTTATCTAATTGTAAGAAATTATCAATTGCAACAGTCATGCTGCTTGGATTGGCATTATAGGCGTCTAATATAACTGTATTTGAATTAATATTTAAAAGTTGAGATCTATTATTGTCAGGCACAAAATCTTCTATAGCGGCTTTAATGGCTTCATTTGGAATTTTAAAATAAGAACCAATTGCAATAGCCGCATTAATATTGTTTGAATTGTATAAACCAATTAAATGAGATATAATTTTACAATTTGAAAAAGTGACTTCTACAAACGGATTTGCTGTAATTGAATCAATTAAAACATCCGCTTTGGTTTTGTTAACACCAAAAGTAAAGGATTTAATACCAATTGATTTTTCTATTTGAATGTTATCGTTACAATTTACAAAAACGGTTTTATTATTTTTAGAGAGATAGTTATAGAGTTCACACTTTCCTTTTATTACACCTTCTACTCCGCCAAAACCTTCAAGATGAGCTTTCCCAAAGTTCGTAATATATCCAAAATCAGGTTGGGCAATTTCACATAAAAACTCAATTTCCTTTTGATGATTGGCTCCCATCTCTACAATTCCAATTTCTGTAGTGCTATCAAACGAAAGCAAAGTAAGCGGAACACCGATATGGTTATTTAAATTACCTACCGTGGCTTTTGTATTGAATTTTTTTGACAAAACTACGTGAATTAATTCTTTCGTAGTTGTTTTACCATTACTACCAGTCAAAGCAATAATTGGAATAGAAAGATACTTTCTGTGAAATTGCGCCAAAGATTGTAAAGTCTCCAAACTGTTTTTAACAACTACTGTGCGTTCGTCTATAAAGTAATCTGGATTATCGATAATAACATAAGAAGCGCCTTTATCTAAAGCTTCTTTAGCAAATGTATTGGCGTCGTGATTTTCTCCTTTTATAGCCACAAAAAGCGACTCGGATTCAATTTTTCGAGTATCAATAGCAATTGATTTGCATTTTAAAAAAAGATTGTGAATAATTTTAATATCCATATAAAACAATTTTAAACAATAAAAGCCCTAATCAAAGGGCTTTTATATATATTTTGAGATTGAAAATTAATTTCTAGCTCTTTTCTTTTTGTCTGCTTTTGGTCCAACTCTTGACATTGCACATCTAAATCCAATGTAATCTGTTGCCATATCTTGTGGAAAATATCTTCTTTGGGCTGGATCTAACCAATAGGCTCTGTCTCTCCAAGATCCACCTTTATAAACTCTAACATCGTCATTAACTAAAGTAGTTCTTTTGTTAGATTTGTCAAATTTTCTTACCATACTTCCAAGACTATCAACAGTTACGTTGTGTTTTGGAGAATCGTACATTCTTTTACCTTCACTTAATTTTGCTCCTTCATCATTATTTCCGAAATCGTAATATCTAGTTGATTGTTTGTCACCATCTCTATAATTTCTTTCATCACTTTTGTCAAAATTTTGTCTCAAATACGTTTCTTTTTCATCAACTGGAATTTGAGCTATTTGTCCTGGTGCATTTCTTGCAACAATTCTTCCATTAGGTAAAGTATCGTATGCTATGTTTTGAGACGTAACTAATTCAACTTTTCCGTCATCGCCAATTTTATTTTTTGTAAATACATTTCCTCTGTAGTAATTGAAATCACTCACTTCGTCATCAACCATTGGACGATAAACATCAGCAACCCATTCTGCAACATTACCAGCCATATCATACAAACCGAAATCATTAGGAGGATATTGTTTTACAGCATTTGTAATATCAGCGCCGTCATCAGACCATCCTGCAATTCCACCGTAATCTCCTTTTCCTTGTTTGAAATTGGCCAATTGGTCCCCTTTAATTTTTCTTTTTCCTGAACGAGTATAACTACCAGACCAAGGATATTTCTTTTGACCTTTATAGATATTGTATTCTCTTTGTCCTACGTCTGCAGCAGCAGCATATTCCCATTCAGCTTCAGTTGGAAGTCTGTATTCAGGAAGTATTAAACCTGAAGATCTTTGAGCGTAAACGTTTGTAGGTAGTTTTGATGTTGCAGGTTGCCCTTTTCTAGCCGATTTTTTTTGTGGTTTCGACAAAGAGTTGTTTCGTCCTTTCAACACAATTTTATCATCACCTCCAAAAGTTTTACTTGGTGCATTCAAATACGTTTCAGTACTGAAACTACTTTCTGCTTTTACATCTAAAACTTTAGCATCTTTTCTTAAATACCCTTGAGTTTCTAGAGTGTTCTCGTTTACACGATCGGTTCTCCATTTACTAAATTCAGCTGCCTGAATCCAGTTAACACCAACTACAGGATAAGATGCATAAGCAGGATGTCTCAAGTAATTGTTAGTATACGTTTCGTTATAACCCAATCTATTTCTCCAAACTAAAGTGTCTGGTAAAGCACCTGGATATATGTTTTTGTAATTTTCTTCTTCTGGTGGAAAAACGCGTTTTAACCAATCTAAGTACTCCATGTACATTAAATTTGTTACCTCAGTTTCATCCATATAGAATGACGCAACGTGTTGTTGATTTGGAGTATTATTCCAATCGTGCATTACATCATCTTGAACTTTTCCCATTGTAAATGTTCCGCCTTCAACCATAACAAGTCCTGGAGCAGTTGCCTGTTTCTTGAACTTACTGTTGTATTGAAAACCACCTTTTTTATCGTTGATTTTCCAACCTGTAGCTGTAGACCCGGCTTTTGAACTTGATTTTTTACTACAACTAGAAACCCCAAATAGGATAACTATTGCAAGTAAAACATTAACCGAAAGAATTTTGTTTGTTTTCATACTTTTAATGGATAATAAATGTGCGGCGAATATAATAATTAACTATTAAACCACAACACATTTTTTAAAATTTAATGATAATTGCTCTGAATATTTTATCACAACAACATCCAAACGCAAAAATAAGACAAATATTATATATATTGCACTAAAAAATATTTTTTAAATACGCACTATTATATATAATATTGCGTTATTACATTGAAATGAAAGAAAAACTATATTTACTAATTGTATTATTCGCCTTTGCTTCTTTTGGTCAACAAAAGGGTGAAGCGACTCTTCATTGGATTCCAAAATCTGAAATTACATTTGGAACCAATAAATTATATATACCACAATTTCAATCAGAAAATTTTAGTTTTGATAGCTATTCAAGAACAATTACCTTTAATTTAAACCTTTCACAAGATACTTTTATTGAAGAAAGTTCGTTAAAAATTACTGATGTAGTATTTGAAAGCATTACTCCCGAACAAATTGGCGACTTGAACACTTCAAAAATACCGAGTGAAATTATTGCCTCGATAAGAAACAGTACCGCACGCGACAAAAATTTTGCCTTTTTAAGCATCTCTCCAATTATAAAAAACGGAAATGAGTTTAAAAAAATACGTTCTTTTTCCTATACTTTTTCAAAAAGCGACACTTCAAGAATTACCAGAGGAATTAATACCGTTACCCAAGTTTCCAACTCCGTTCTAGCTTCTGGAGATTGGAATCGGTTTTATGTTGTAAAATCGGGCGTTTATAAATTGTCCAAAAGTTTTTTGAAGCAAATTGGCGTTAACGTTTCTGGCGACCCAAGAAACATAAAAGTTTTTGGTAATGGAGGTCGCATGCTGCCTCTATTAAACAGCACATTTTATCCTTCTGATTTGGCCGAAAATGCAATTCAATTTATTGGCGAAAGCGACGGAGTTTTTGACGAACAAGATTACATACTTTTCTATGCTGAGGGTATTGATAATTGGAACGATGAAAGTAAAACCAATAGTAATTTATTTGCTTCAAAATCCTATTACTACGTTACTGCTTCGGGAAATACTGGTAAAAGAATTTCAGACATGCAACAACCCTCAGGAGCAACAACATTAGCTATTACTGCGTTTGACGACTACCAGTTTCACGAAGTGGACAAAGTAAATGTGGTGCGCGCAGGAAGACAATGGTTTGGTGAAGCCTTTAATATTGACAACGAGCAAGAATTTACTTTTGAAGTTCCCAATGCCGTTCCCTCCTCTTTTGCTAAATTAAACATTAATGTCGGTTCCGATGCGTATAATGCTACTTCATTTAAAGTAGAGTCCAACTCACAATTAGTAGGGACCATTAACTTGCAAGCCCTATCGGCAGGATCTGGAACCGAACTAAACACCGCTTCATTACCTTATAATACAGCAATCCCTGCGGCAAATACGATAAAAATAAAACTGACCTATAATAATAATGGAGTTCCCTCATCAAAAGGATACCTAGACAATATTCTACTTTCAACCAAAAGAAACCTAACCGGTTATGGGAAACAATTCCGCTTTCAATATAATGACGCGAGTACTGTCATTGGAATCGCCGATTACCAATTCAGTTCAGCAGCAGGAATAAAACAAATTTGGGACATTACCGATATTTATAATGCTACCAAAATAGAAAATGCGAGTCAGCCAAACTTTTCATTCAAAGCTAATTTGGGTGAAGTTAGAAACTACATTGCCATCGATGAAACCGATTTTTACACTCCTTTAAAAGATTCTCAGACTAGGGTTGCCAACCAAGATTTGAAAGGTACCATTTTCAAAAACCAACAAAATGTTTTTCAAGATGTCGATTATTTGATTGTAACTCCCACTTTTTTGAAAACACAAGCCGAAAAATTAGCCGTTTTTCATCGAAGTTATTCTCAACTAAATGTAAAAGTAGTAACAGTAGAAGCCATATATGAAGAATTTTCTTCTGGAAAACAAGACGTTGCGGCCATTAGAAATTTTGTGAAATACATTTATGAAAATGCTTCAACTCCGAATAAAAGAATAAAATACCTCAATCTTTTTGGCGATGCTTCTTTCGATTATAAAGACCGAATTCCAAATAATTCTAATATTGTTCCTATTTATCACGCCCTAAATAGTTCCACTGCGGGAGAATCTTCCTATGCTTCTGATGATTTTTTTGGTTATATGGATGCAACCGAAGGAAATGTTACCAACTATTTTGGCGGAATTGACATTGCCGTAGGACGTATGTTAGTGAGCACAACTTCGCAAGCCGAAGAAATGGTTACTAAAGTTTTAGAATACAATGCTGTAAAATCGTATGGTAATTGGAGAAACAATTGCGTTTTCATTTCTGATGATTCTGATAAACCTTCTGATGTATCGCTTCAAAGCAGACAAAACCAATTGGCCGACAGACTTGTGTTAGAAAAACCGTTTATGAATGTCAAAAAAATTCTTCTGGATTCCTATGTACAAGAAACTTCTTCAGGAGGAAATCGGTATCCAAAAGCGAGAGCAGATATTTTTAACGCCTTTGAAAAAGGAGCTTTGGTCTTCAATTATCTTGGTCACGGTGGCGAAGATGGTTTAACAGGAGAACGGATTTGGGAAAAATCAGACGGTCAAAATTTAAGCAATCAATATAAGTATCCTTTATTTATAACGATCACCTGCGATTTTTCGAGATTTGACAATCCGTACCGACCTACCGCTGGAGAATATACCTATTGGAATCCAAAAGGCGGCGCCATTTCTATGATTACCACCATTCGTTCAATCGGACAAGGATCAGCAGAATATTTTAATGATAAATTAGCGCAATCCTTGTTTTCGTATGGTTCAAACCAATATACTTCCATTGCTGAATCCTTGCGATTGGCAAAAAACAGCAATCCAAGTTCGTCATCAAATGTAGTTTTTTATGTTGGAGACCCTGCATTAATGCTCGCCATTCCAAAACCAAAAATTCGTTTAACGAAAGTAAATGACGTTCCGGTAACAGGAGCGATTCCAGATTTTCAATCCTTGGCGTACGTAAAATTATCTGGAGAAATTACAGACGAAAACAATACGCTTATGCCAACCTACAATGGTGATTTGGCTGTAAATATTTTCGATAAAAACATACTAAAAACGACCTTCAATAATGATGGCAATAGCCCCCCGATTAATTTTAATACTTTAGGAGAAACAATTTTTAGAGGAAATGCTTCCATTAGCAACGGTCAGTTTGAATTTGGATTTGTGGTGCCAAGAGACATTAAAATTCCTGTTGGCAATGGTAGAATTAGTTTTTATTCTAAGAAAAGTCAGGCTTTTATTGACAATACTGGTATAGATACCACTATCAAAATTGGAGGAATTAACACTTTGGCTGCAGCCGATACTACAGCGCCTACGGTTAAATTGTATATGAACGACCAAACATTTGTAAATGGTGGAATTACAAATGCTTCGCCTTTCTTTTTGGCTTTTTTAGAAGACGAAAACGGGATCAATACGGCAAGTGGAATTGGGCATGATATTGTAGGGATATTGGATGGCAATGAAAATTTGCCTTACATATTGAATGACTATTATGAAACGGTTCCGAACAATTATAAAATGGGAAAATTACAATTTCCTTTCCGAAATTTAGCCTCGGGATTGCACACCATTTCTTTCAAAGCGTGGGATGTTTATAATAATCCGATTACGGCAGAAATTCAATTTGTGGTGGTTGGAGACGAAACAGTTACACTCACAAACGTCTTGAATTATCCTAATCCATTTGTAAATTACACCCAATTTTGGTTCACCCACAACCACCCCTTCGAACCTTTAGAAGTGCAAGTACAGGTAATGACCATTACTGGGAAAATAGTATGGACAAAAAATCAAATTGTAACAACCGATGGCTTTCTATCTAGAGAAATTACGTGGGACGGAAGAGATGATTTTGGTGATAAAATAGGAAAAGGGGTTTACGTATATAAATTAACTGTAAAATCCTCTTTGACGAATAAAAAAACTGAAAAGTTTGAAAAACTTGTTATCCTTTAATAATGTATTATATTTGTTCAATAAAAATTAAAATTAGAATGAAAAGAATAGCCATTTTAATGCTTTGTTTAGGCGTAATGCAAGTATCGAAAGCACAAGAAAGAGTAATAACAACAGGTGTTCCTTTCCTTTTAGTTGCCGCAGATGCTAGAGCTGCGGGTATGGCAGATCAAGGTGTAGCCACCTCTGCAGATGCTTTTTCACAACAATGGAATCCAGCGAAATATGCCTTTTCAATAGAAAAACAAGGGTTTTCAATGAGTTATACTCCTTATCTGACTGCCTTGGTAAATGACATTTCGTTAGGGCAAGTAACCTATTTCAATAGAATTAATGAAAGAAGTGCTTTTGCAGGAAGCATTCGCTATTTTAGTTTGGGAGAAATTGAATTAAGACAAAATATAGATGATGTAGCCAATATTGTAAAACCAAATGAGTTTTCATTAGACGGTTCCTATTCCTTAAAATTGAGCGATAAATTTTCGATGGCTATAGCTGGAAGATTCATCAGTTCTAATTTAAAAATTCAAGATGCAACTAATGACACTCGTGCAGCAAAATCATTTTCTTTTGACGTAGCTGGGTTTTTTCAATCCGAACAAACCGCTTTCACAGATTTTGATGGTCGCTACCGTTTGGGTTTCAACATGCAAAATTTAGGGCCAAAAATCAGTTACGACTCAAGTGTATCAAATGAAATAAATGCCAACTTTTTACCTGCTCAAATGAAATTAGGCGGTGGATTTGACTTTATTTTTGATGAATACAATAAAATTGGTTTAAGTCTTGAATTCAATAAATTATTAGTGCCAACACCACAAGATCCAAAAGATTTAGATGGAAACGGTACCATTTCAAATTCTGAAATCGCTACAAATAATGCTGAATACCAAAAAATTGGCTGGGTTTCAGGAATATTCAAATCTTTCGGAGATGCGCCAGGCGGATTCAGTGAAGAGTTAAAAGAAATTACGTATTCTGCAGGGGCTGAATATTTGTACCAAGATTCCTTTGCTATGCGTTTGGGATATTTTCATGAAAGTCCAATGAAAGGAGCGCGGAAATATTTTACTTTAGGTGCTGGCTTCAAATACAATGTCGTAAAAGTTGATGTTTCCTATTTGTTCTCGGCTTCAAAAGTTCAAAACCCGTTAGAAAATACGCTACGCTTCTCACTTACGTTTAACTTTGGTGAAAAGTACGACGAGCTTTAATTGAATACATTATAAATAAAAAATCCAAATTTCATACCGTTTGAAATTTGGATTTTTTTTCCCTAAATACCTATGAAAGAAATTAGTATTATTAGCAAGTTTATGGTTTTTGATTCTCAATCAGAATTGCCTACGGATGTTCAAAAGTTGATGATAGACGCCATTGAAACTAGAAAAAAAGCTTATGCACCTTATTCAAAATTCCGAGTTGGAGCGGCCCTTCTTTTAGACAACGGAAAAATAGTATTGGGTTCCAATCAAGAAAATGCCGCTTACCCATCTGGCCTTTGTGCAGAACGCGTGGCCATCTTTTCGGCGGGAACACTTTATCCTGATGCTAAGATGGTAAAAATAGCCATTTCTGCAACATCAGACACCAATCCAACTTTGACCCCTATTCCACCTTGTGGCGCATGTCGCCAATCGATTTCGGAATATGAAATAAAACAAGAGGCAGCAATCGAACTTTATTTTATGGGAGAATCGGGAAGCATTTATAAGTCGGATTCTTTAAAAAATTTATTGCCTTTAGTATTCGATAAAAAAGTCTTATAAAAATATTACAAATTGATTCTTAAATTCAAATGCTTTTAAGAGTATCAAACAAAACAGATTAGTAAGAGAAAGTCGTAATTAATAATAATTACTCAAAAAAAAACTCGTTTTTACAATAAAATTATATTTTTTAGATACAAATACTTGCAGACGCATAAAATACAAATAAAATTACTATTAAATTTTACTTGTTAGTTGGAATGTATTATTTTTGCATTTCGCAAATTTGTGTAAGAAAACTATTTTGCGAACAGTCAACAATAAACAGACACAAAATAATCTATTCAAATGAAAGAAGTTACAAAGGAAGTTTATTTAAAGTGGTATGAAGACATGCTACTTTGGAGGAAATTTGAAGACAAATTAGCTGCTCTTTACATCCAACAAAAAGTTAGGGGTTTTTTACATTTATATAATGGTCAAGAAGCTGTTTTAGCAGGAGCATTACATGCAATGGATTTATCAAAAGACAAAATGATTACAGCCTATAGAAATCACGTTCAGCCAATTGGTATGGGTGTTGATCCTAGAAAAATTATGGCAGAATTGTTAGGAAAAGCTACTGGAACTTCTAAAGGAATGGGTGGATCTATGCACATTTTCTCAAAAGAACACCGTTTTTATGGTGGTCACGGGATTGTTGGAGCTCAAATTCCTGTTGGTGCTGGTCTTGCATTTGCTGATAAATATTTTGAAACTGGTGGAGTAACAATGACCTATTTTGGTGATGGTGCTGCACGTCAAGGTTCCCTTCATGAAGCTTTTAACATGGCGATGTTATGGAAATTACCAGTTGTATTTATTGTAGAAAACAATGGATATGCAATGGGAACTTCTGTAGAAAGAACGGCCAATCACACTGATATTTGGAAATTAGGTTTGGGTTATGAAATGCCTTGTGGACCTGTTGACGGAATGAATCCTGTGAAAGTTGCCGAAGCAATGCATGAAGCAATTGAAAGAGCCCGTCGCGGTGATGGACCTACCTTTTTAGAAATGAAAACGTATCGTTACAGAGGGCATTCTATGTCGGATGCGCAATTGTACCGTACAAAAGAAGAAGTTGACGAATACAGAAAAATAGATCCAATTACACAAGTTTTAGATGTAATTATGGATCAAAAATATGCTACAGCAGAAGAAATTGAAGCAATTGATGAAAAAGTAAAAGACTTAGTTGAAGAATGCGTTGCATTTGCAGAATCGTCTCCTTTCCCAGAAGTGCAACAATTATACGATGTGGTTTACGAACAAGAAAACTACCCATTTATACCTCATAAACTTTAATCGATATGGCAACAGTAATAACAATGCCGCGTTTGAGCGATACTATGACGGAAGGAACAGTAGCTTCTTGGCTTAAAAAAGTAGGCGATAAAATTTCTGAAGGTGATATTCTTGCAGAAATTGAAACAGACAAAGCTACCATGGAATTTGAGTCATTCAATTCCGGTACACTTTTATACATTGGAATTAAAGAAGGAGAATCGGCACCTTGTGATTCTTTATTAGCAATTATTGGAAAAGATGGAGAAGACATTTCTTCTTTGTTAAGCCCACCAGCCACCGAAGGGAAAGTTGTAGAAGACACAAATCATACTGTTTTAGAACCAACAACCAACAACCAACAACCAACAACCACTTTACCAAAAGGAGTTGTAGTGGTAACAATGCCAAGATTAAGTGATACAATGACCGATGGAACTGTGGCAACATGGTTGAAAAAAGTGGGTGATAAAGTTGCTGAAGGTGATATTCTTGCAGAAATTGAAACAGACAAAGCCACAATGGAATTTGAGTCTTTCAATGCAGGTACACTATTATATATTGGAATTCCAGAAGGTGGAACAGCCCCATGCGATTCTTTATTAGCTATCATTGGACCTGAAGGAACTGATATTACTGGAATTGCAGAAAACTTTAAATCGGGTGCAAACCCAGTAGGAGTTGAAGTAGCAAAAGAAACAGTAGCTGAAACAACAACAAATAATGAACAACCAGTTGCAACTACTTCAAACGAAAGAGTATTTGTTTCTCCTTTAGCTAAAAAAATTGCTGAAGAAAAGGGAATCAATCTTTCACAAGTTAGTGGTTCTGGTGAAAATGGTCGTATCATAAAAAGCGACGTTGAAAATTTTGTGCCAAGTGCAAGTACTCAAAGTGCGCAACCTAGTACAAATGTACAACCACAAGTTGAAGTTGCAGCCGCGAAACCATTTGCAGCAGCAGGTGAAAAACTTACAGAAGAAATTAAGAATTCTCAAATGCGTAAGATTATTGCTAAGCGATTAGCAGAATCATTGTTCACAGCGCCACATTATAACCTTGTAATTGAGGTAACAATGGACGAAGCAATGAAATCAAGAGCAATTATTAATAGCGTTCCAGATACAAAAGTATCCTTTAACGATATGGTAATCAAAGCAAGTGCATTGGCATTGAAAAAGCATCCTAAAATTAATTCACAGTGGAGAGAAGATTCTATTCTTATCAATTATCATGTGAATATTGGTGTAGCTGTTGCCGTTGAGGATGGATTAGTAGTTCCGGTATTGCCTTTTACAGATGCCATGAGTTTGTCTCAAATTGGTGGAAACGTTAGAGATCTAGCAGGAAGAGCAAAAAATAAAAAATTATTACCTTCAGAAATGGAAGGAAGTACTTTTACTATTTCTAATCTTGGAATGTTTGGAATTACCGAATTCAATTCAATCATTAACCAACCCAATTCTGCAATCCTTTCAGTAGGTGCTATTGTAGAAAAGCCAGTTGTAAAAAATGGTCAAATTGTTGTAGGAAATACCATGATGCTTTCTTTAGCTTGCGACCACAGAACGATTGATGGCGCTACAGGAGCACAATTCTTACAAACATTAAAACAATATATAGAAAACCCTGTTACGATGTTAGCATAGTTATTCTAAATAAATATAAAGTCCCGTTTTGAGTTTCAAAACGGGACTTTTTTTATGATAATATTGAAATATTTATTGCCTTTTATTCTTAGCCTCAATCCACTTTGACATGTATTTAGTGCTTTGCAAAGTTTGATGTTGTAACAGCGCACCCATAAAATTATTCCGCCTGTGCTGCTTCAAGTCAAGTTGCATTTCAAGGATATATTTCATAAAATCAGCAACAAAAACCGATTTCAAATACCGCTTATCTATAATTTGAATTCCATTTTGTTGAGCCGTATTCCATATTGTTTTGTCATTATATAAAGAAACAGCTTTTGACGCAAAGTCTTCTGGAAAATCCGTAATAAAACCGTTCCAAGGCAGATCGCCATGCATCGACTCAGCACCAACGGACGTGGTTACACTTGGTGTTCCGCATTGCATGGCTTCTAATAATTTGCCTTTTATTCCAGCACCAAATCGCAATGGCGCTAAAACTACTCTTGCTTTTGAAACTACTTCTTGAGCATTCTCAGCTCGTCCCATAATAAAAAAACCTTCTTTTGGTTGGTGCAATTGCAAAACTTTTTGTGAAGGGTAGGCTCCATAAACTAGTAAATTTGATTGTGGAATTTCTTTTCTGATCAAAGGCCAGATTGTTTCTTTCAAATATTGAACGGAATTCCAATTGGGTTCGTGCAAAAAATTTCCAATAATTATAAAATCTTTTCTTTCATCAAAAGGCAACCAATTTTGAATTTCATCTTGCGAAACTGGCTCTAACAATAATGGCAAATAATACAATAAAGAATGGTCTATTTTAAAGGTGTTTTTCAGCAAATCCATTTCAACTTCTGAAACCATTATCGAAATATCGCATCGCAAAATACTAGCAATTTCTCTTTTAGAAGTATCTTCAGTTAACAAATCATCAAATTGAAAATCACGCTTTTCTTTGAAGGCTTTTTGTCGAGCTAATCGCAAACAATGCAAATCAATTGTATCTAATATTCTTAGGGAGTTGGGACAAAATTCGGCAACACGCCAACCAAATTGTTCTTCCATCAAAAACCGATCAAAAAGTACGATTGACGGATTCAACTCTTGAATAAAATCGTCAAAACTGGAACAATTCAAGTCAATAGATTTCTTTTCAACACCAATGACTTCCAAGTCAATCATAAAATCGCTTTCCAAAGCAGGTGTTGCAAACGTGACTTTCCACCCCCATTCCTTAAACAAAAGAAGCAGTTGCTCCATACGGGTTCCTGCAGCAGAAGAATCTGGTTCGGGCCAAACGAAACCAATTATTAATATATTTTGATGTGTATTCATAGATAAATGAACGCTAAATTATTGCTATTAAATGAAAAATCCCAAAAAATCATAAAGACTGTTTTGGGATTTAAATATATTAAAAAAAAGTACTTATGAGCGGATTTTTTGTTCCCATTTCCACGCACTTGCCATTGCTTCTTCTAATGTTGATTTTGCCGTCCAACCCAAAACATTATTGGCTTTATCAGTGTTGGCATACGCAGAAATAACATCACCTTCACGACGAGCTACAATTTTATAAGGTAATTTTTGACCGCTTACTTTTTCGAATGCATTAATCACTTCTAAAACAGAACTTCCCGTTCCTGTTCCAAGATTAAAAGTTTCAACTTTATCTAAGTTATTCTTATTTAACAAGCGTTGCATTGCGATTACGTGGGCTTTCGCCAAATCTACAACGTGTATATAATCACGAACTGCGGTTCCATCAGGAGTAGGATAATCATCACCATAAACGGACAATTCTTTTCGCAATCCGAAACCTGTTTGTGTAATAAATGGCACTAAATTTTGTGGAACGCCAATTGGTAATTCTCCAATTTCGGCCGTTGGATGTGCTCCAATTGGGTTAAAATAACGCAACAAAATCGCATTGATATTGGTAACTTTAGTAACATCGGTAATGATTTCTTCGCCAATTTGCTTTGTATTTCCGTAAGGCGACATCGCCACTTGAATAGATGCATTTTCGGTGATTGGCATTTTTTCAGCCTGACCATAAACCGTACAAGAAGAACTGAAAATTAGATTAGCATCTTGTTTTTGTTGCAATTCTTGAAGTAGATAAACCAACGTATTGATGTTATTTTCATAATATAACAAAGGATTTTCGACACTTTCTCCTACTGCTTTTGAAGCCGCAAAATGAATTACACCCGCAATATCGTCGTGTTTTTTAAAGAAATTTTGTACTACCGCTTTTTCTCGTAAATCGAGTTTTTCATAATGTGGCATTTTTCCAGAAATAGCAACAATTCCTTTTAAAACCTCTTCTGAAGAATTGGAAAGATTGTCAACTATTACTACTTCAAAACCTTCGCTTTGTAGCTCTACAACGGTATGGGAACCGATAAATCCTAAGCCTCCTGTTACTAAAATTTTCATATTATTATTGTTTGGTTGTTACTGACTTTAGCCCTGATAGCAGCGGTATCCTGTTTTGGCGGTGTTCGCCACAACAGATATAGTGGATAGCAGGAAATAGCTCCTAAAAAAAACTATTTAAAAAATTCTTTAACTGAATCTGTGATAAACTTGATTTGTTCATCGTCTAATTCGGTGTGCATTGGCAAAGAAATCACTTCTTTCACCAATTTATTCGTAACAGGAAAATCCTCCTCTTTGTATCTTGAATCCAAATATGCCTTTTGAGAATGCAACGGAATTGGGTAATAAATGGCGCAAGGAATGGCTTTGTCAAGCAAATGTTGCATCAATCCATCTCTGTCACCGTCGATGATTCTTAGTGTATATTGGTGAAAAACGTGGCAATCGCAAATGTCGCAAATGCTTGGTGCCACAATGTTTTTATGTCCCTCGAAAGCTTCAGAATACTTGCGTGCAGCATTTTGACGAGCTGCATTATATTGATCTAGCAAAGGTAATTTTGCGTTCAAAACTGCCGCTTGAATACTGTCTAAACGAGAATTTACACCAACAACATCGTGATGGTACCGAACGTACATTCCGTGATTTACAATTCCACGAAGTTTGTGCGCCAAAGCATCATCATTGGTAAAAATTGCTCCTCCATCTCCATAGCAACCTAAATTTTTTGATGGAAAAAAGGAAGTTGAACCTACGTGTCCAATCGTTCCCGCTTTCTTTTTGGTGCCATCAGAAAACTTGCAATTTGCTCCAATCGCTTGAGCATTATCTTCAATTACATATAAATTAAATTCTTTTGCAATGCGCATAATCGCTTCCATATTGGCGGCGCGACCGAACAAATGCACGGGAACAATGGCTTTCGTTTTTGGCGTAATTGCTTTTTTAATCGCATCAATAGAAATGTTCATATTCACCAAATCCACATCCACCAAAACGGGAGTCAATTGCAATAAAGCAATCACTTCTACAGTGGCTGCAAAAGTAAAATCGGCAGTAATCACCTCATCACCAGGTTTTAAATCCAAACCCATCATTGCGATTTGCAAGGCATCGGTTCCATTTGCGCAAGGAATCACGTGTTTTACATCCAGATATTCTTCTAAGTTTTTTTGAAATTGCTGAACTTGAGGTCCATTAATGTAAGTATTGGTATCTAAAACTTCTTGAATAGAATTATTTACAGTTTCTTTAATAGCTTCATATTGCCCTTTCAGGTCAACCATTTGGATTTTTTTCATCAATAAAAT
>Ga0114974_10000618_pt1 | contig 29219 bp, 32 predicted proteins | sample S_130206_EF_Meta_FD_87318 | JGI IMG/M metagenome (GOLD analysis project Ga0114974, IMG submission 87318) | Freshwater microbial communities from Lake Simoncouche, Canada to study carbon cycling - S_130206_EF_MetaG | ecosystem: Environmental > Aquatic > Freshwater > Lake | place: Lake... | reverse complement strand
TACGCGCCTTGCGCGACCTGGGCATCGAAGCGTTCGGGCCATTGCCGGCCGACACCTTGTTCCACGAAGAGGCCCGCAAATCCTATGATGCGGCGCTTTGCATGTACCACGACCAAGCCCTGATCCCGGTAAAGATGCTCGACTTTTTCGGCGGGGTGAATGTGACGCTGGGCCTACCCATCGTGCGCACGTCGCCTGATCACGGGACGGCGTTCAACATCGCCGGGCGCGGCCTGGCGCGGGCAGACAGCATGATCGCGGCGATCCGTCTGGCCCGATCTATCGCCGATCGGCGAACAGCGGCGTGAGCCTGGAAAACCTGCCCCCGTTGCGCCACAGCCTTGACGCCTACGGCCTGCTAGCCAAGAAGGCCTTCGGGCAGCACTTTCTGCTCGACCTCAACATCACTCGCAAGATCGCACGCCTGGCCGGGCCGCTGGATGGCGAAACGGTCATCGAGGTTGGGCCGGGCCCAGGCGGCCTAACTCGGGCGCTGCTGGAAGCCGGGGCCAAGGTGGTGGCGGTGGAAAAGGACCCACGATTTCTGCCTCTGCTCGAAGACCTGGCGACGGCGAGCGGCGGTGCTCTTACCCTTGTCGAGGCCGATGCTCTATGGGCGGACGAGGCGGTTCTGGCCGGCGGACGCGGCCATATCGTATCAAACCTTCCCTACAATGTCGGCACGCCACTACTGATCAAATGGCTCACTGGGCCATGGCGACCTGCGTCTATGACGTTGATGTTTCAGAAAGAAGTCGCTGACCGCATCGCCGCAGCGACGGGGACGGAAGCCTACGGACGCCTCAGCGTCATCGCCCAGGCCGTGTGCGAGGCCAAGGTGGTGATGGATCTGCCGCCGCGCGCATTCACCCCCCCGCCCAAGGTAAGTTCAGCGGTGGTGCGGCTGAACCCTATGCCCAATGCCCTAGACCCTGCCCTCCTGGCGGCGCTTGAGCGCGTAACGGCGGCGGCCTTCGGCCAACGCCGTAAGATGCTGCGGTCATCGCTGAAGGTCCTGGGCGGTGAGGCCCTATGTGCCTCAGCCGAAATCGACGCCGAAGCCCGCGCCGAGACGGTGGATGTCGCGGGCTTCCTGCGGCTTGCAGCAGCCTTACCCTAGAGACCGGTCAGGGCCCGGTAGGCGACATAGGCCGACGTTGCCAAGATCAGCATCGCAAAGACGCGCCGGGCTATAGCGGCGTGCTGCGCCAACCGGCGCGCAACCGGAACACCCATGACGACGCCTAGGCTACCGCCAGCGACCATCGCCGCGACCACCGTCCAGTCGACAAGATGCGAGGCCGCGTAGGAACCGCTGGTGGCGGCCGCAAACAGGGTGACAGAGACGAGCGACGTGGCCGCCGCGTGAGCCAAGGTCATGCCCGACGCCGCCATCAGCCCGGGCACAATCAGAAAACCACCGCCGATGCCAAAAAATCCTGCCGCAAAACCCGTGATCAATCCGGCCGGTACAAGTCGCAAAACTAGCGCTGGGCCTAGGTGAACATCTGGATCTCCTTCCGACCGCACGGCGCGCAACATCGACAGTCCAATCATCGCCATGGCCGCTGCGAACCAGACCAGCAGTTGGGCACCATCCATCTTTTTTGCCAGTGCGGCACCGATCAAGGACCCGGCAAGGCCGGCGGCGCTGAACACCAGAGCGCAGGGCCATTTGACCCGTCCAGCGCGCGCCTGAGTCGCGAGCCCCATGGCCGCGTTCACCGCCACGGCGGCGGCAGAGGTGCCGATCGCCAGGTGCGGGTCTCTCATACCAACAAAGAAGATCAGCAAGGGTGTTGCAAGCACTGAGCCGCCGCCGCCAAACACCGTCAACAGCAGAGCGACCACGGTACCGCTCAACGCGGCAGCCGCTAGGGAAATCACAGTCGTGCTCTAACTGCGTAGGCGCGCGTTCCAGGGCATCAGGGCCAGAACCTTGGCCATGCCACAGAAACCGGTTGCACCTGCAAAGGTCAGGCCCGCGCCGACGAAGCCGGACAATCCAAAATAGCCGGGCGAGACGAAAAAGCCGAGAACAACACCCGTCAGGATGAGAAGCCCCGCGGTGATTTGAACCTGGCGCATGATTTCGATGGGGGCCTTAGCATTATCCTCCAACGGAAGACCGGCTGCGGCCCAGGCGTCAACGCCACCTTGCAGCACGAACGCCTCGCCCTCGACAGAGGCCTTGAGCCGATCGAGATTGCCGGCTGTGCGCATGCCGCTCCGGCAGGTGAACACCACGTCCTTTGAAGGCTCGATTTTGAGATGCGCCCGCTCAAACACCGAAAGCGGCCGTGACAGGGCCCCTTTGATATGCCGACGTGCAAACTCATCCGGCTCTCGAATATCGACCAGAACCACATGGTTGGTCTTCAGTCGATCGGCGACGACTTGCGGCGCGAGGGCCGTGAGCTTGGCGGTCATGCGGGTAACTTTCGGTCAGGGGGACAAAAGATCTCGGCCAGAGTTGCCACCATCTTGAGGGCGGCCGGATCGGCGATGCTGTACCAAATGCATTGAGACGCGCGGCGCGTTGCCACGATCCCCTCCGCACGCAGTACGGCGAGGTGTTGAGAAAGAGCGGACTGCGATAGTCCGACATTGGGCTGGATCTGCCCCACCGACCGCTCACCGTCGGCAAGTTGACACAGGATCATCAATCGACGTTCGTTGCCCAGGGCCCGCAACAGCTTGGCGGCTTGCGCGGCCTTGGCCTCGAACTGGCTGACATCAAGGTTCACGAGATCGAACATGCGCACAATATATTCACCATTGCTAATTTAGCAATCCTTTATAAAACAAGGGCGCACTCGGAGTTCGCTATGCGCCCAACCGTCCAGACCTTTTTCGATCCCGCCACGTTCACCGCGACCCACCTGGTGAGCGATCCTGCCACGGGCATGGCCGCTTTGATTGATCCAGTGCTCGACTATGAGCCGAAATGGGCCAGGGTTTCGGCGGGCTCCGCCGACGCTGTGCTCTTGGCCGTCGCCGACCAGGGGCTAAAGCTGCTGTATGTGCTGGAGACCCACGCCCACGCAGACCATCTTTCCGCCGCTGACTACATCCGTCTCAAAACCGGTACGAAAGTGGCCATCGGGGCTCGCATCACGGAGGTTCAGAAGGTCTTCATCCCCCTGTTCGACGCGGACGATCTCAAACCGGATGGAGCACAGTTCGACCTGTTGCTGACGGACGAAAGCACGCTTGAGCTCGGAGAATTGCGCATCGGCGTGATGCAGACGCCAGGGCACACCCCGGCCTGCGTCACCTATTTAATCGGCGACGCTGCCTTCACCGGTGACACGATGTTCATGCCCGACTACGGCACCGCCCGCACCGATTTCCCGGGCGGAGAGGCGCGGACGCTCTACCGGTCCATCCGAGCGATCCTTGATCTTCCGCCCGCAACACGACTCTTCCTTGGCCACGACTATCTGCCGCCCGCAGGACGCAACCTCCCGGCCTGGGAAACCACGGTCGCGGACCAGCGCGCACACAATCTGCACATCCATAACGGCATCACCGAGGACGCCTTTGTTGCCCTGCGTGAGGCGCGCAACGCCTTGCTGGCACCGCCAACCCTGATCTTGCCGTCACTGCAGGTGAACATCCGCGCAGGGGCGCTACCGCCCGCCGGAAAATCGGGTCAGGTATTCCTCAAACTGCCCGTTACCGTGGCGAACGCGGTCTAGATATCTTCTTCCAGCAGACTGGCCACCATGGGCTCAATCCACTGATTGCGGCTGCTGCGCAGGCGTTCGGCGTGGAAGATGTGGGCCAGCTCGGCATAGGCCCGGTCGAAGTCGTCGTTCATGATCACGTAGTCGAAGGTGCGCCACAGGGCGACTTCGTCCTTGGCGCGCGCCACGCGCTCCTGAATGACCTCGACGTTATCCTGGCTTCGGGCATAGAGCCGACGCTTCATTTCCCCCAGCGACGGCGGCAGAATGTAGACCATCACGCTGTCGGCCGCGGCCTGTTCGCGGATGCGCACAGCACCATGGTAGTCAATGTCAAAGGCCACGCTGTCGCCGCGGGCCAGGGCCCCCATGATCGGCGTCCGGGGGCTGCCGTAAAAATTGCCGTAAACCTCAGCGGTCTCAAGAAATTCGGCGCGGGCCATCATGCCCTTGAACGCGTCGCGCGTGACGAAGTGGTAATCGCGCCCCTCATGCTCGCCAGGACGCGGCAGCCGAGTGGTGGCACTAATGGACAGATGCAGGTCCGGATGGTCGGCGATAAGACGACGCGTCAGTGAGGTCTTCCCCACCCCTGAGGGTGCTACGATCATCAGCAGCAAGCCGCGCGAGGGGTGCTCGTCACTCGACATTCTGTACCTGTTCCCGGAGCTGTTCGATCAGGGCTTTGAGGTCCAGACCGAGCGCCGTCAAGGCCGAGCTGGCCGACTTGCTGCACAGGGTATTGGCCTCGCGCATGAACTCCTGCATCAGAAAGTCTAGCTTGCGGCCAGCGGGGCCGTCGCCTGTCAACAGAGCGCGGGCGGCCGCGACATGGGCGACAAGACGGTCTAGCTCCTCCCGCACGTCGGCCCGGCCGGCCAGGACGGCGGCTTCCGCCGCGATCCGATCCTGTGGAAGCCCACCCTCACCCAACAATTCCGCCATACGGCGCTCGAAACGCTCTCGTATGAGCAACGGATGCGTCTGGGCCTCGGCCTCGGCGGCGGCAACACGCGACTCAATCTGGTCTATCAGGCCGTTCAGTACCGGCCTCAGGGCGGCCCCTTCTAGCAAGCGTGAGGCCTTCAAGGCGTCCAGCGCTGCCTCCACGCTGGCACCCATAGCCGCCAGCAGGGCTTCCTGTTCCTCTGGATCCAGCCCCGTATCCTCGCCAGTGTCGATCACTCCGCGCAGGGCCAACAGGCCAGCAAGCGATGGGGTCAGCGCCTGGCCACGCAGCAGATAGAGCTCGCCCGCAGCCAGATACCGATCCAGCACCTCAGTATTGACGCGCGCGACTGTCGCGCCCTCGCTGCGCCGCGCTTGAACGCCGATGGTGATTTGACCCCGCGAGAACCGCGCCTGCGAACCCTCCCGGCCAAGACGATCCAGGCCTTCGAAACCCGCCGGAGCGCGCAGGCGGGCTTCTAGATTGCGTCCGTTGACCGAGCGCGCCTCCACCGCCCAGCTCCAGCCGCCTAAGGCACCCTCGGACCGGCCAAACCCAGTCATTCCCGACAGTTTGCTCATTTGACGGTGCCAGCCGGAGCGGCCCTCTTGGCCTCCACAACCCGCCATTTCTTCACATTCAACTGATGTTGCGAGAATGAGGCGGCAAACACGTGCCCACCGCTGCCGTCCGCTACGAAAAACAGCTCGTCGGTCTTAGGCGGGTCGAGCACGGCGGCCAGGGCCGCGCGGCCAGGATTGCAGATCGGCGTCGGCGGCATGCCATCAATCCTGTAGGTGTTGTAGGGCGTCTGGGCGACCAATTCGGACTGGCGGATCCCCCGGCCCAGCGGTCGGCCCCGCGAGATACCGTAGATGATGGTCGGGTCGCTCTCTAACCGGACGCCCTGGGCGAGGCGGTTGAGAAACACCGCCGCAATGCGCGGGCGCTCCGACGCCAAGCCGGTCTCCTTCTCGACGATTGAGGCTAGGATTACGGCCTCTTCTAGCGTCTTGAACGGCAGGCCGTCCGCCCGCTTTTCCCACAATGAGGTCAGTAGCTTGTCTCGCGCGTCCATCATGCGGCGCAGCACCGCGGCGCGATCCTCGCCGCGCTGAACGGCATAGGTTTCGGGCAGGATGGACCCTTCAGGGGGCGTCTGGGCCACGCCGGCCAACCCAGGATTGGCCGCTAGAATATCCACGGCTTCGTCAGAGGTCAGGCCCTCGGGAATGGTGATTTGGTGGCGCAACACTCTTCCGGCCTTGAGCTGGTCGAGCACGGCGGCCATCGGCTCTCGTACGGTGAATTCGTATTCACCGGCTTTCAAGGCGCGGGCCGCACCGGTCAGTTGCGCGGCAGCCACGAAGATCGAGCGTGAGCGCACCACCCCGGCACGTTGCAAATGGGCGGCAATTTCCGGGACGCCCGCCCCCTTGCGCAGGACGACGGTGGTGGTTTGCCCCTCATGGGTCGCGGGACCTGGGCCCTGGAAGATCCACAAAACCCACAGCACCGCAAGCAAGAGCACGACGCCAAAGGTGGGTGCGGCACTGAACAGCCCAACCAGCAGGCGCCGCAGGGCCGTTAGCGGCTTTGCCCGCACAGACTTACGACACGCACGGCGCGGGCCGCGGGTCACGTGACCTTCTTGAACACGACCGCCGCATTTGTGCCGCCGAAGCCGAAGCTGTTGGACATGACCACGTCGATCTTCATCGGCTTGGCCGTGTGCGGCACCAGATCAACAACGGTGTCAAACTCGGGATCGTCGAGATTGATGGTGGGGGGCGCGATCTGATCGCGGATTGCCAAGACACTGAACGCCGCCTCAATAGCACCGGCCGCGCCTAGGAGGTGCCCGGTCATCGACTTCGTGGACGACATAGCCAGGCTGGAAGCCTTCTCCCCGACAAGCCGCGTCACCGCGCCCAGTTCAATACCATCGGCCATGGTCGAGGTCCCATGGGCATTGACGTAGTCGATGTCGCTCGCTTGGATGCCTGAATCCTTGATCGCCGCCGTCATGGCCCGGAAGCCACCGTCGCCATCTTCCGACGGCGAGGTAATGTGATAGGCATCGCCCGACAGGCCGTAGCCCGCCACTTCGGCATAGATCTTCGCCCCGCGCGCCTTGGCGTGCTCGTATTCTTCCAGGACCAGAACCCCGGCACCCTCGCCCATCACAAAGCCGTCGCGAGCCTTGTCGTAAGGACGCGACGCCTTGGTCGGGTTATCGTTGAAGTCGGTGGCCATGGCGCGGCAGGCGATGAAGCCGGCAATGCCAACAGGGCAGATGGCGGCTTCCGCTCCGCCAGCGATCATCACGTCAGCGGCGCCGTATTTGATCAGCCGAGCCGCGTCGCCAATGGCGTGCGCACCCGTGGCGCAGGCGGTCACCACAGAATGGTTGGGACCCTTGAAGCCATACCGGATCGAGACCTGACCCGACGCCAGATTTATCAGGGCCGAGGGGATGAAGAACGGACTGATCCGGCGTGGGCCCTTCTCGGCTAACTCCAGCGACGTGCGCTCGATTGTGGCAAGGCCGCCAATGCCCGAGCCAATAATGACGCCCGTGCGCAGGCGACTTTCTTCATCCTGGGGCGTCCATCCAGCATCTCGTACTGCCTCGTCGGCGGCGGCGATGGCGAACAGAATAAAATCATCAACCCGACGCTGATCCTTGGTCGACAAGGTCTGGTCAGCGTCGAACGAGCCCTCGATATCGGGACCACCGCCACCGCGGCCATCGACGCGCGGCACCTGGAAGGCCACCTGACAGGCATAATCGGTCGGATCAAACAGGTCGATTCGTCCTGCGCCGGACTCGCCGGCCAGGATCCTGCGCCACGTCAGTTCGGTTCCCTGGCCCAAAGGGGTCAGCAAACCGATGCCGGTAACGACAACTCTACGCATGAGCATAAATCCCTCGCCGCGCCATATCAGCCGCTCGCGGCCGAGCCGGAAGAGATGCGGGGCCCCCGATTAGGCCGCGCCGCTCTTCTCGCCGATGAATTTAACCGCATCGCCAACCGTCTGAATGTGTTCGGCGGCGTCATCAGGAATTTCGATGTCGAATTCCTCTTCGAAGGCCATGACCAGTTCGACATTGTCGAGGCTGTCGGCACCCAGATCGTCAATGAAGCTGGCTTTTTCAGTGACTTTTTCCGGATCAGCGTCCAGGTGTTCGATGACGATCTTACGCACGCGCTCAAGAATGTCAGACATTAGTTTCTCGTCCCTCTCTGACTAACCACTCCGCCGCGCCACATCTGCGCCGCGGGCGGGAAATTCGAAATCTCGCTATCATATCGTTGTGGGGGCGACTAGCGGTCCCCAGACCTTAGATCATTGCCATTCCGCCGTTCACATGCAGGGTCTGACCCGTCACATAAGCAGCTTCGTCAGAGGCGAGATACACTACTGCGGCGGCGATTTCACCCCCTGATCCGAGCCTTCCCGCCGGTATCTTGCCTAAAATCGTCTCGCGGTGCGCGTCATTAAGCGCATCCGTCATCGGACTTTCAATGAATCCAGGGGCAATTGTGTTGACTGTGATTCCCCGCGAGCCGACCTCCTGCGCCAGCGACTTGGAAAATCCAATCATCCCAGCCTTGGACGCGGCGTAGTTGGTCTGGCCCGGATTGCCGGTAACGCCCACCACCGAGGTGATTCCTATGATCCGGCCTGCGCGTCGGCGCATCATGCCTTTGGTCGCAGCGCGGCTTAGGCGGAAATAGCTTTCGAGATTGACGGTAATGACCGTCTGCCAGTCCTCATCCTTCATGCGAACCAGGATTTGGTCTCGGGTGACGCCGGCATTGGCAACGAGGATGTCCAGCGGCGCGCCGGCCGCCTCTTCTGCCGCACCCACGAGGGCATCGACAGCCGCCGGGTCGGAGAGATTACACGCCACAGCCACGCTGCCCGGCAATTCCGCCGCCAAGACATCAAGCGCCTCTTGGCGCGTACCCGACAGCACCACCTTGGCACCCGCCGCATGCAAGGCCTTGGCAACAGCGCCGCCGATGCCGCCTGTAGAGCCGGTGACCAGGGCGGTCTTTCCCGTCAGATCAAACATGGCGTTGTCCTTGAAGTGTGGCGGCGAAGGCTTCGAGATCAGCCGGACCATTCAGAGATACCGCTTCGGCGTCTGGAACGATCCGCTTGGCGATTCCCGACAGCACCTTACCGCAACCCGCTTCAGCGAGCCGAGTCACCCCGCCCGACTCGGCCAACCAGAGCATACTCTCACGCCAGCGCACGCGGCCGGTCACCTGCTGCACCAGCATGATGCGGATCGCTTCTGGATCGAGTGTCGGCCGGGCGGTGACGTTGGCCACCAGTGGCGCGCGCGGAGCCAGGATGGTCGCGGACGCCAGGGCGTCTGCCATTTCATCGGCCGCTGGCTGCATCAGTGGGCAATGAAAGGGAGCGGAGACTGGCAGAGGAATTGCCCGTGCGCCCATCGCCTTGGCGGCTTCGATGGCCTTTTCGACCGCAGCCTTGTCACCGCTGATCACGACATTGCCGTTATTATTGTCATTGGCGACGGTGCAGACCCCAACCTTAGAGCCCTCCGCGGCTGCCGCCTCAGCCAGGGCCACATCTGTCTTGGGGCCGATCAGCGAGGCCATCGCCCCGGCACCCACAGGCACGGCGCGCTGCATGGCCTGGCCGCGCAGCTTGAGTAGACGAGCCGTGTCGCTCAGCGTCATGGCACCGGCGGCGCAGAGGGCCGAATATTCACCCAGCGAATGGCCGGCGACGAAGGCGGCTTTAGCGGTGCCAATGCCGAAGTCCTTCTCCAGCACACGCATCACCGCCAAAGAAACAGCCATCAACGCCGGCTGAGCGTTTTCGGTCAGGGTGATGTCCTGGGCAGAGCCCTCACGCATCAGCGCAAAGAGCTTCTGGTCCAGCGCATCGTCAACTTCCTGAAAAACTTCTCTCGCGCTGCCGAACGCGTCAGCCAGGTCCGCGCCCATGCCAATCGACTGGCTACCCTGTCCGGGGAAGAGGAAGGCAAGGGTCATGATAATTTCCGTGTCGGCTCAAATACGGCGGCAGGGTTAAGGGAAAGGCGCCAGCGGAGCAAGCTTTCGGGGCTGTGGCGCTGAACGCGGACTGGCGCCATAGTGGTCCTTCACCCTCTCTTGCCACCCCTACAACCTGAGGAAATGCCATGAACAAGTTGCTCGCCCTCGCGACCGCCGCGGCCCTTTCAATCGGCCTAGCCGCTCCGGCCCTCGCCGCCCTGCCGGTCGGTGCCGCCGCTCCGACCTTTAAGAGCACTGTGGCCCTGGCCGGAAAAGACACCCCATTTGATCTTTCGGCAGCCCTGAAGAAGGGCCCGGTTGTGCTATATTTCTTCCCCGCCGCCTTCACCGCCGGCTGCACAGCTGAAGCCCACGAATTCGCTGAGGCCACCGACGATTTCAGCAAGGCCGGCGCCACGATCGTTGGCATGACCATGGGCAATACCGACCGCATCGCCGAATTCTCCAAACTCGAGTGCCGCGACAAGTTCGCTGTCGGCGCCGCGAGCGCTGAGGTGGTCAAGGCCTATGACGCCGCCAATGCGACGCGCCCAGGCATGACTGGCCGGATTTCATATGTAATCAACAAGGGCGGCAAGATCGCCTACGTCCACAACGACCCCAATTTCGCCGGCCATGTGTCAGGCGCGCTTGAGAGCGTGAAAACGCTGGCCGCGAAATAGCCGATTGCGTCGCGTTCTGGACCGCCAATCACCAGACGGCCTTCGACAGCCCGGCCAACCCGCATAGAATGCGGTCTGGTCGGGCACGAAGTCCGCAGAGCGCGCTGTGCACTGCGCTGCCTTCGAATCGTATCCGCCTTGCTAGGCGACGATTTTTCCCCTATTAGCAGCGCCCTTCATGGAAGGCGGTCTTGACGGGGTTTGTCCCGAGCCAAGATCCATCGTGACCAGCGGACTTCCGCCGCCGGCCGCGCCGCCTTCCGCAACGGAAGAAGGAACCTATGGCCAAATACGAACACGTGGTCATTGCTCGGCAGGATATCTCGCCGCAGCAAGCCGAAGCTCTGAACGAGCAAATCAAGGCCCTTATTGAAGAGAATGGCGGTCACATCGCCAAGATCGAGTACTGGGGCCTGCGCAACCTGACCTATCGCATCAAGAAGAACCGCAAAGGGCACTACTCTTTGCTGGCCATCGATGCCCCCGCCCCGGCGGTGAAGGAACTGGAGCGTCAGCTGGGCATCAACGAAGACGTGCTGCGGTACATGACCATCCGCATGGATGAGCTGAACCTGGAGCTCTCGCCGATCCTGGCCCGACGCGAGCGCGAGCGCGAACGCGAACGCCGCTTCGACGACGTGCCGGTCTAGGAGAACAAGAACATGTCAGACGAAACCGCTCCCGGCGCCGAAGGCAGCGCACGCCGCCCCTTCTTCCGCCGCCGCAAGGTGTGCCCGTTCTCCGGCTCCGACGCGCCTCCGATCGACTATAAGGACGTCAAGCTGCTGCAGCGCTATATCTCTGAGCGCGGCAAGATCGTGCCGTCGCGCATCACCGCCGTCTCGGCCAAGAAGCAGCGCGAACTGGCGCGGGCGATCAAACGTGCCCGCTACCTGGCCCTGCTCCCCTACGTTGTGAAGTGAGGGCGCAACCATGAAAGTTATTCTTCTTGAGCGCGTCGAGCGCCTCGGCGCCCTGGGCGATACGGTAAAGGTGAAGGACGGGTTCGCTCGTAACTTCCTGCTACCGCGCTCCAAGGCCCTGCGCGCCACCCCGGCCAATCTGGCTTCGTTCGAAGCCCAAAAGGCGACGATCGTCGCGCGGAACGACAAGGACCGCGAAGTCGCCGAAAAGGCCGGCGAGGCCCTGGACGGCACCTCCTACATCCTGATCCGTCAGGCCGGCGAAAGCGGGCAATTGTACGGTTCGGTTAGCGGCCGCGACGTGGCCGATGCCGCCAACGCCGACGGCGGCAAGGTCGAGCGCAGCCAGGTCATCCTGGATAAGCCGATCAAGACCCTGGGCGTCCACGCTGTGAAGGTTCGTCTGCACGCCGAGGTCACCGTCAGCGTCAACCTCAACATCGCCCGCAGCCAGGACGAAGCCGAGCGTCAGGCGCGCGGCGAAAACGTGGTCACGTCTCAATTCGAGGAAGACCGCCTGGCCGACGAGGCCGCCGCTAAGGATATGCTCGAAGGCGGCGCCGGTCAGTTCGAGGGCGACCTCGGTCGCGACTAGGCTTTTTCTGTAATACCCGACTTCTGAAAACGGCGCGGAGCGATCCGCGCCGTTTTCTTTTTGCCTGGCTAAAAATGCAACCGCCGGGCGCTCCACCGTGGAACGTTGCACAATGCTGACGTTTTTATTGCAAGTGCGACAAGTAAAGCACAGCCATTTGCGGCGGCACGCACTAACTTATCAACAATCAGGGAGGCGGCCGCCAGGTAAGGCGCGAAAGCGCCGCCTGGGTTTTCACAAGAACCAAAGGACAAATATAAATGCGTTATCGCAATCTTCTCCTCGCCGCGGCATCGGTCGGCGGCCTTGTCGTCAGCACGGGTGCGTTCGCCCAAACGGTGACAGCCAGCGACGTGGACACGGTCGTCGTTACCGGAACCCGGATCGCCCGCTCTCGTCTCGACACGATTGCACCGGTCGACGTGGTGGACAGCACAGCCCTGACCCGTCAAGCAACCCCGGAGCTTGGGCAAGCCCTGGCCAACCTCGCACCCTCTTTGGATTTCCCACGCCCCGCGATCACAGACGGTACGGACTCGGTTCGTCCCGCAACCCTGCGCGGCCTCGCGCCAGATCAGGCGCTGGTTCTGATGAACGGCAAGCGATACCATGCCTCAGCGCTGGTTAACGTCAACGGCTCCATCGGCCGCGGCTCGGCCGCCGTCGACCTGAACACCATCCCAACCGCCGCCCTGAACACTGTCGAAATTCTGCGCGACGGTGCCTCTGCACAGTACGGCTCGGACGCGATCGCCGGCATCATCAACATGCGCCTGCGTGAAGCTCGCAGCGGTGGTTCAGCCAGCGCCTCGTTCGGCCAGTATGACACCGACGTAAAGACGGCCCGCAATCCCAGCGGCCGCCACGCTAACGATGGCAACACATGGCAGCTCAGCGGTTGGCAAGGCCTGCCAATCGGTGCCGACGGCTTCCTGACCGTGTCGGCGGACTATACCTTCCGCAACCCGACCAACCGTTCCGACTTTGATCCTCGTGCAGCCGGTGGCGGCGGCACGCGCGTTACCGCGCGCTTCGGCGACCCGCAGGTTGAGAGCAAGACCCTGTTCTTCAACGCCGGCGTGCCGCTTGACGACAATTGGAAAGCCTATGCCTTCGGTAGCTGGCAGAACCGCGTGGGCAATAGTGCCGCCAATCCGCGCCTGGGCGACAATGCCAATAACGTGCTGGCCATCTATCCGACTGGCTTCTTGCCGAAGATCGGCACCGATATCACAGACTTAAACCTGGCCGGCGGTTTCAAGGGCGACATTGCGGGTTTCGCCTCAGACTTCAGCATTTTCTACGGCGGCAACAAGGTCGACTACACCACCTTTGACTCGGTTAATGCCTCACGCGGCGCGACCTCGCCGACCAGCATGTATGCCGGCCAAATGAACTACGGCCAGACCGTGTTCAACGCCGACTTTACCCACGCGCTGGACTTCGGTTTCAAGGCCACCAACCTGGCGTTCGGCCTCGAACACCGTATGGAACGCTATGAGATCATGGCCGGTGACCCCGCCAGCTATGATTTCGGCGGCATCGCCGGCAAGGGCGCGGGGGCCCAGGGCTTCCCAGGATTCAAGCCAAGCAACGTGGTGAGCCCACACCGCAACAGCCAGTCAGCCTATATCGATCTAGACAATCAGATCACCGATAAGTTCGACGTCGACGTGGCAGCCCGTTTCGAGCGCTACTCCGACTTTGGCGATACTTCGAACTATAAGGTCGCCGGCCGCTACGACATCCTCGACGGCTTCGCGATCCGCGGTGCCGCCTCGACCGGCTTCCGCGCGCCCTCGCTACAGCAGTCGTACTTCACCGCCACCTCGACCAACTTTATCGCCGTTAACGGCGTGAGCACTGCGGTCGACGTGGGCACCTTCCCGGCTACAGCGGCCGTGTCCCGCGCCCTGGGGGCTCAGCCGCTGGAACCGGAAAAATCCAAGAACTATTCGCTTGGCTTCGTCTACCACAAGGGCCCGATCGAGGTGACGGTCGACGCCTATCAGATCAACATCGACAATCGGATCGTGCTGTCGGAGAACATCCAGGGCACGCCCACCGGCACGGCAACGGCCGTGGCGATTTACAACCTGATCAACTCCACTCCAGGCAGTGCGCTGGGCGCTGCGCGCTTCTTCATCAACGGCGTGAACACCGAAACCAAGGGTGTGGACATCGTCGGGCACTATCGCCTGCCGACCGACAACCTCGGCCGCTTCGACTTCACCTTGGCGTCGAACTTCAACGGCACCGACGTGAAGAAGATTCCAACCACCAAGCAACTGTCGGCCCTGCCGGTGCCGCCGATCCTGTTCGATCGCGGCAATCGTCTGACCTTCGAGAAGGGCACCCCCGCCCAGAAGTTCGTGGGCACGATCGACTGGAGCATGAGCCGCTACAGCATCACCGCCAAGGCTACCAAGTACGGTACGGTGCTGATCCCAGGCGCGACCAACGCCAATGCTAACCTGGACTATCGCTCGGGTGCGCATACTTTGGCCGACCTCGAGGGCCGCGTGGAACTGCCCTACAACCTGGCCTGGGCACTCGGCGTGAACAACCTGTTCGACGAATATCCCAATCAGGCCCCGACCATTGTCAACACCAACGGCCCGGTAGGTTTCCCGAGCTTCTCGCCGTTCGGCTTCAACGGCCGCTATGTCTACAGCCGCCTGTCGGTGAAGTGGTAAATCGAACCCACGACGTCGAAAACCTTTAGCGGGAAATCGACAGTCGAACTTGATGCGGCGCGGGACCAAAACGGTCCCGCGCCGTTTCTGTTTGTCCACAGCGAAAACGAGTCTGTGGAAGGCTGACGGAAGGTTCGTGCGCTGCGTCGCGCCATTATCTATTCGTTAAGAAATGGCCCTCGTACCCGTCCTAGATCTCCGCCCGCCGCACAACGATACGGGCCCGGCCCAGATGCCCTCGAATCTGGAAGCCGAACAAGCCCTGTTGGGTGCACTGCTGTATGACAATGGTGCCTACGAACGGCTATCCGACAGGCTGACGGGCGGGCATTTCCACGAGCCGTTCCACCAGCGGCTGTTCACCGCCATTGAGACACATATTCGCAAGGGCCAGTTGGCCGAGCCAATCCTGCTGGCCGACGAATTCAAGCGCGACCCGGCGTTTGAGGCATTGGGCGGGCTGCGCTATCTAGCCGACCTCGTCGACCGGGCCCCGCCGGCGGCCAACGCACCCGACTATGCCCGCGCGGTTTACGACCTCGCCCTACGCCGCGAACTGATCCGCATCGGCGGAGACATAACCGCCACGGCCCAGCAGGTTGGTGACAGCGAACAGACCGCCCGCGATCAGATCGAATCCGCCGAACAACGCCTGTACACCCTCGCCGAAACCGGCGAGACGACCAGCGGACTTGGCTCGTTCTCCGACGCGCTGCGCGGTGCCATCGAGATGGCCGCTGAAGCCTATAGCCGCGACGGGGGTCTCGCCGGCATTTCGACCGGCCTGATCGACCTGGACAAGATGCTCGGCGGCCTGCACCGCTCCGACCTGATCATCCTGGCCGCCCGCCCCGCCATGGGGAAATCAGCCCTAGCCGCCAATATCGCTTTCCATGCCGCCAAGAACTACGCCTGGGAGCCGCAGCCCGACGGCAGCCGAAAGACCGTCAACGGCGGAGTCGTAGCCTTCTTCAGCCTGGAAATGAGTGCCGAACAGCTGGCGCTTCGTCTGCTGGCCGAGGTCTCCGGCGTCTCGTCTGACCGGTTGCGTAAGGGTGAAATTGACGCCAGCGAGTTTGGCCGGGTGCGCGACGCCTCGATGGAAATCCAGGACGCGCCGCTGTTCCTAGACGACACCGGCGGCCTCGCCGTAGGCAAGATGGCCGCCCGCGCACGGCGGCTAAAGCGCCAGCATGGGCTGGATCTGATCGTGGTCGACTATTTGCAACTTCTGACCACAGGCATGTCGAATGGCGTCGATAACCGTGTTCAGGAAGTCAGTATGGTCACCCAGAGCCTCAAGGCCCTGGCCAAGGAGCTGGATGTGCCAATCATCGCCCTGGCCCAGCTAAGCCGACAGGTTGAAAATCGCGAGGACAAGCGCCCACAACTGGCCGACCTCCGGGAATCGGGCTCGATCGAACAAGACGCCGACGTGGTGATGTTTATCTACCGCGAGGCCTACTACTTGGGCCGCACTGAGCCTCGCCTAGACACGCCCGAACACCTCACCTGGCAGGAGGAGATGGACAAGGTCAATCACCTGGCCGAGGTCATCATTGGTAAGCAACGCCACGGCCCGATTGGCTCGGTGAAACTGCACTTCAATGGCGAATTGACCAAGTTCAGCAACCTGGCCCGCGATGGCCGTTTTGAGGTGCGCTAGGTTTCTACTCGCACTGCGGCGGCCCTAGGCTAGGGTCGAAGCGATGACGACTCGCCTCACCATCGACCTCGACGCCCTGGCGGCCAATTACCACACTCTGCGGGCGGAGGCGGCTGGCGCGGAAATATGCCCTGTAGTCAAGGCAAACGGCTATGGCCTGGGGGCAACGGCCGTCTCGACACGGCTGGCCGCCGAGGGCGCGAAGAGCTTCTTCGTGGCGCGGCTTGAAGAGGGCGAGCGCCTGCGCGCAGGCCTGCCCGAGGCGACGATCCATGTGCTCGACGGGCTGAGGGCGGGAACGCAATCACGGCTGATCGCCGCGCGACTCTCTCCGGTTCTGACAAGCGTGGAACAGGCCAAGGCGTGGCAGGATCAGCCGACAGGCCTGCATGTCGATACCGGTATGAACCGACTGGGCGTCAGCGTTGAGGAAGCCCTTGATCTCGCCAAGACGGGATTCCGCCCTGCCCTGCTGGTCAGCCACCTGGGACGCGCCGACGATCCGTCACAGTCGCGCAATCCTCAGCAGTTGGCGCGGTTTCGCCAGGCGCGCGCCGCCTTTCCGGACAGCCCGGCCAGCCTGGCCGCGTCGGCGGGCATATTCCTTGGCCCCGACTACCGCTTTGACTCGGTGAGGCCAGGCATCAGCCTGTATGGCGGCGGCCCGCGCGAAATTCCGCACCCCTCTATCCGCGCTGTGGCCAGACTGCACGCGCCGATCCTGCAACTACGCGATGTGAAGGCCGGTGAAGCGGTTGGCTATGGGTCGATGTTCACCGCGCCAAGGGCTATGCGGATCGCCCTGGTGGGAGCTGGCTATGCCGACGGGATTATCCGCTGCTCGCATCGCACGGCAAAGGCCTGGCTGGACGGCTGCGCCCTGCCCTTCGTGGTCGTGACCATGGACCTGATTGCCGTGGACGTCAGCGAGCAACCACAAGCCAAGCTCGGAGACGCTGTAGAACTGCTCGGACCACACGCCCTGCTCGACGATTTGGCGAAGGCGTCCGATTCTGTCGCACACGAATGTTTGGTTCACCTGAGCCAGAGGGCTGAGCGCGTCTATTCGGGCGGATAGGCCCAAGGCGCGTTAGACTTAAACCTCGTTCGAATAAGGAAACACCATGGCCCGCGACGGTGCCGTCTACGCCTGCCAGTCCTGTGGAACGGTCCATAGTAAGTGGGCCGGCCAGTGCGCGGGCTGCGGCGCTTGGAACACCCTGGTCGAAGAAGGCGCAACCCGCATGCCGGGCGCCCTGACGGCGACACGCACGACCAAGACGCGGGGCTTAAATTTCGAAGGTCTATTGAGCGAAACGCCACCGCCATTGCGCATTTCCACCGGGGTGGCCGAATTCGACCGGGTCTGCGGCGGCGGTGTGGTGCCAGGAAGCGCCATGCTATTGGCCGGCGATCCGGGCGTGGGCAAGTCGACCCTGCTGCTACAGGTGGTCGGTCAGGCCGCCCTGCACGGGGTGCGCTGCGCCTATATCTCTGGCGAGGAAGCCGTGGAGCAGATCCGCGACCGCGCTGGACGGATGGGCCTGGCCGCCTCGCCGGTTAAGCTAGCGGCGGAAACCTCGCTGCGCGAAATCGTCGAAGGGCTTAAGCGCGACGCCTTCGATCTAGTGGTGATCGACTCGGTGCAGACGCTATGGAGCGACGCCCATGAGGCGGGCCCAGGATCTGTGACCCAGGTGCGGGCCTGCGCCGGCGAACTGGTGCGACTGGCCAAGAAACGCGGCGTCGCCATCGTGTTGGTGGGGCATGTGACAAAAGATGGGCAGATCGCTGGCCCCCGCGTGGTCGAACATATGGTCGATGCGGTGCTGAGCTTCGAAGGCGAGCGGGGCTACCCGTTCCGCGTGCTGCGCGGGGCCAAGAACCGCTTTGGCGCAACCGATGAAATCGGGGTGTTCGAGATGGGCGACGCAGGCCTGCGCGAGGTCTCCAACCCCTCGGCGCTGTTCCTAACCCACGGCGGCCAGCGCGCCGCTGGGGCCGCCGTATTCGCAGGCATTGAAGGCTCACGCCCGGTGTTGGTGGAGTTCCAGGCCCTGGTGGCCCCCTCCGCCTATAGCACGCCACGCCGCGCGGTCGTGGGCTGGGACAACGGACGCCTGGCCATGGTGCTGGCTGTGCTAGAGTCGCGCTGTGGCCTGAGCCTTGGCGACCGTGACGTCTATCTGAATGTGGCTGGCGGCCTGCGTATCGCCGAACCTGCGGCCGACCTGGCCGCCGCCGCCGCCCTGGCCTCCTCGGCGCTGGACGAGGCACTGCCGCAAGATTGCGTCGTGTTCGGGGAAATCAGCCTGTCGGGCGATGTGCGCGCCGTAAGCCGGATGGACGGTCGTCTGAAGGAAGCAGCCAAACTGGGCTTTGGCCAGGCCCTTTGCCCGCCGCTTCCCGCCGGCATGGAAGGCGGGCCGCTCAAGACCGCCCAGGTCTCGCGCCTTGGCGAGGCAGTGCGGCGGATCAGCGAGCAGAGCTGGCCGTGAACCACATCTTCGACATCATCGCTGGCATGCTGCTTTTGACCACCGCCCTCATAGGGCTTTGGCGCGGCGCGGCCTACGAGGTTGTCAGGATGGTGTCGTTACTCGTCGCAGCCTTGCTATCCATGATGGCCCTTCGCGTGACTGGGCCGATTATTCGCCGAATGATAGATCCCGACTGGCTCGCGACCGGTGTGGCGGTCATGGCGGTATTCATCCTGGTTTATGTCTTGGTGCGGCTGCTTGGCGCATCCCTGGCGCAGCGCCTCGCCGCCCATAGCACCTTCCGCGCAATCGATCGGGGCATGGGACTCGGCCTTGGCCTGATCCGCGCCCTGGTGATCCTGGGGATGTTCAATCTTCTGTTCAGCGCGGCCGTCCCGCCTGACAAGGCGCCGAAATGGGTGACAGGTGCAGTGCTATTCCCGCTGACCGTTGCCAGCGGGAGGGTTTTAAGGGTTTTCGCACCGAAGGCGGGTCAGCTTACGGGCCGTTTTGCTCCGGCGCTTGCGTCGGCTATACAACAAGGGGCGACATCCGACACCAACCGGGGTTATAGCGACGGCGGACGCCGGTAATTGGGCAATCGAGTGGAACGCGGACGATGACGCCGAACTGGCGGGACCCCGACGACGATACTCTGCGGCTGGAATGCGGCGTGTTTGGCGTGTTCGGCGCGCCGGATTCGGCGGTGATCACAGCACTGGGTCTGCACGCCCTGCAGCATCGCGGCCAAGAGGCCTGCGGCATCGCCGCTTTTGACGGCCAGAGATTCCATACTGAGCGGCAAATGGGGTTGGTTGGGGAAGCCTTTGGGGCACCCGATCTGGTGGAGCGCCTGCCCGGAACGGCCGCGATCGGCCATACTCGCTATTCAACGGCCGGCGGCAGTTTTCTGCGCAATGTGCAGCCGATGTTTGCCGATCTGGAATCGGGCGGCATGGCGCTGGCGCACAATGGCAACCTGACCAATTTCCTGACCCTGCGCGAACGCCTAGTCACCGAGGGCGCAATTTTCCAGTCGACCTCGGATTCCGAAGTGATCCTTCACCTGCTGGCCCGTTCGCGGAAATCGAAGATCGTCGACCGTTTCATCGACGCCGTGAAACAAATCGAGGGCGGCTATGCCCTGGTTGCGCTGACCAATAAGAAGATGATCGGGGTGCGCGATCCCTTAGGCATCCGGCCACTGGTTCTGGGCGATCTGCACGGAAATCCAGTCTTGGCATCCGAGAGCTGCGCCCTTGACGTGATCGGTGCCCGCTTCGTGCGGGACGTGGAGCATGGCGAGATGCTGGTGATCGACGAAAGCGGCATCACCAGTCTCAAGCCCTTCCCGGCAGCCAAGCCGCGCCCCTGCGTATTCGAATATGTCTATTTTGCCCGGCCCGATAGCGTGGTCGACGGGCGGTCGGTCTATGAGGTTCGCAAAGCCATGGGCCGGCGGCTGGCCCAAGAAACAGGCGTGGAAGCCGATGTCGTGGTGCCCGTGCCCGATAGCGGTGTTCCCTCGGCCCTGGGGTTTGCCTTGGAGAGCTGCATTCCGTTTGAGCTGGGCATTATCCGCAGCCATTTTGTGGGCCGAACCTTCATCCAGCCGACCCAACATATCCGCGAGCTGGGCGTGCGAATGAAGCACAGCCCCAACCGCGCCGTACTGGAGGGGAAGCGCGTTGTGCTGATCGACGATTCCATCGTGCGCGGCACCACATCGCTGAAGATCGTGCGCATGGTCCGTGAAGCGGGGGCCAAGGAAGTGCACCTGCGCTCGGCCAGCCCACCGATTCTTTGGCCAGATTTCTATGGAATCGACATGCCCGAGCGCAACCAACTGATTGCCGCCAATAAAACCATGGAGGAGATGGCCACCTTCCTGGAGGTGGACAGCCTGGGGTTCCTCTCGGTCGACGGACTATACGACGCTCTTGGTGCCGGCCCGCGTGACGCTGCCAATCCACAGTTCACGGACCATTATTTCACGGGCGACTACCCCACCCGCCTGCTCGACCGTGAAATCGCTGCCAGCCACAATGAGCATTATGAGCGTCAGTTGTCATTCCTGGTTAGCGCTTAGAGGGCGCTAGCCCCCCTCGCCTCTCGCGCCGTCTGTGCTAGACCGCGCGCCATGACAGTTTTCGACTACACAGACCGCATCGTCCTTGTCACAGGTGCCACGCGCGGCATTGGCAATGCAGCCGCCCTGGCCTTCGCAACGGCTGGTGCCACGGTGATAGCCCTGGGCCGGACCCAGGGTGCGCTAGAGGCGCTGGATGACGCCATTCGCGAGGCTGGCGGGCCTCGGCCTATCCTTGTTCCGATCAACCTGCTGGAGCCGGAGGGGCTTGATGCGCTTGGCTCCGAACTGCACCGACGCTTCGGCCACGTCGATGCCGTGATTGGTGCCGCCGCTGTGCTGGGGCCACTGACCCCCGTTGGGCACCTGGAGCCAAAGGGTTGGGACATGATCCTGGCCAGTAACCTGACCGCCAACTGGCGACTGATCCGCTCTATGGACCCGCTGCTGCGGGCTGCTCCGGCGGGTCGAGCGGTTTTCCTGACCAGCAGTGCGGCGCGCGGCATAGCGTTCTGGAGCGCCTACGCCGCCTCTAAGGCTGGGCTGGAGGCACTGGTGGCGTCCTATGCCGATGAGATGGAAAACACCCCGGTACGGGCGGTATGCCTCGATCCTGGCGCGGTGCGCACCCGCATGCGGGCACAGGCCTTTCCCGGTGAAGACCCCGCAACCCTGCCCGAGCCATCGGCGGTAGCACCGACCATACTCGAATTGGCGCGGCCAGACCGCGCCCCCCTAGGCGTGGTGCGGTTCCAAAACCGCAAGACCCTGTAATGAGCGGCGGTGATTTCGTATTCGACGAGGCCACAGGCGAGTGGATCACCGGTGACGCCGCGCTCGCCGTGAAGGGTCCAGAAACGGTTATCGTCCGCGATTCGGTCGGAAATATCCTGGCCGATGGCGACAGCGTAACCCTGATCAAGGACATGAAGGTCAAGGGTGCCGGCCAAGTGCTCAAGCGCGGCACGGTCATTAAATCGATCCGGCTGACGGGCGATGATCAGGAAATCGACTGCCGGTACGAGGCGATCAAGGGGCTGGTGCTGCGGGCGGAGTTCGTCAGGAAGTCATAGGGAAAGCCATGTCGCGCGCCGCCCTTGCCAAGCTGATAGCTGACGCCCGCACGATTGTGTTTTTCACCGGCGCGGGAATTTCCACAGAGTCCGGCATCCCCGATTTCCGCAGCCCCGGCGGGGTTTGGAGCAGGATGAAGCCGATCTATTATCAGGAGTTCGTCGGCAGCGAAGATAAGCGCCGAGAAGCGTGGACCCGGGCCTTTACGGGCGCTGCCAGCTGGACGGGCGGGCGACCCAACGCCGGACATGCGGCCGTTGCAAAACTGATCGCAAACGGCAAGGCCAGCGCGGTTGTCACTCAGAATGTCGACAACCTGCATCAGGATAGCGGCATACCTGACGATCAGGTTATCGAACTGCATGGCAATGCCTCGTACGCCGCATGTCTGGAATGCGGTGCGCGCCATGAATTGGCGGACTTGAAACGCCCGTTCATGAGCGAGGGTGTGATCCCAGCATGCAGGTTGTGCGGCGGACTGGTAAAAACCGCGACCATTTCCTTCGGACAGCCGATGCCGCCTGGTCCGATGCAGCAAGCCCAGGATGAGACGCTCGGCTGCGACCTCTTCTTGGTGCTGGGCTCATCCCTGGTGGTCCACCCAGCGGCCGGGTTTCCGCTGCTAGCCAAGCGCAACGGGGCGAAACTTGCCATCGTCAACCGAGAACCAACCGAAATGGACGTTTATGCAGACCTGGTCCTGAACGACGAAATCGGGCCAGCGATGATTGAGGTGGTTGGCGGAGTGGCCACTTAGACGTGTCGGTTCAAGCCCCGCAGTCGATCTTGCTGCTGGTCATATCGAAAACGTGCTTATTATCTTTGGCGATACCCGGCTTACACGGCGGCGGTCTGCCGCAAGGTTGTTCGAGGGACCAATGTCCAGACTCAACGTTCTTAACGCCCTGGTAGTCTGCAGCATCGGCGTGACCGCATGTGGGCCCTCCGCTCTCAAACTGCAGCGACAGGCCACACCCGCAGGATCACCTGTTCGATGCGGTCTCGATATCAGCCCGAGCGGTAAGGTGAGGCATATCGGCTGCAAGGTGGAGCAACCGGGGTTCGAACTCACCGATGTGGTTTGAATGACGGCACGTGCGCATCGCTATTCGATGAGGACCCTTCACTTTCCGATCTTGATGACGACCCAACTCACCAGAACTCCTCCGCCGTCAAACGGACGTATAAGCCCGGCGAAACGTTCAATCTGGTCTTGCCCGCCGAGTGCACCCTGGTGCGTTATCGGATCATTACCCCGGTCGGAAAATGGGACTTCGTCCGTTAGGGCAGGATCAACCCAGTCGGGGGTCTTGCCGCTCGATGTAGCGGAAAGCTTCTGCCATCGGAGCCATGGCCAGTGTCGAAATGACCGGGGGCCGGTTCGGGCGACCGCAACTTCGAATGCCCGCCATCAATTTTACAGGTCCGCCTCAGCGAACCTCGTGGTGATCCGGATTTATCATCTGCGGATGATGGCGCTCGACTAGATCCTCGTGCTCACGTTCGCGCGACGCCCGGGAGATGTTTAGCCGCACCAGCAGTCTATCGGCGACCTTTTCCCTGATGACCGATTCCCAAAGGGGCGCTGCGTGGCGCAGATCCGCGGTAAATCCGCTACACACCACCGTGAAGATTCGCCCTTCCCGCCGCACGAATACGAAGTTTCCGCTGGAAGCGGGGAGTTCGCGTTGCGAGTCGACCTGCCGGAAGCGATAGAATTGGCCAGATTCACCCTCAATATCCAGGGTCGGGTCCATAAATTCAGCCTTGATCAATCGACCAACGGCCGGGCCCTCAGCACTGCCCGTCGCCGCGCCTCAACGCAAGGCCGCAATTTCAGCCGGCCTTGCACGGCCAAGACGGGGACAACCTCAAAATCGGGCTAGAGGACGACCCCGCTATGAACCTCAGACGGTATCGTCCAGCTCAAGTTTGACCTCGCTTCGATCGCCCACGCTTTTTTTGACACTGACGAATCTTGATGCTCGCGCTAAATCCAATAGGTAAGGCTGGCAGGTAAGCCAGCAAGGGGAGCGCGGGGAATGGATAGCGGCAACACGGCCTGGGTGCTGACATCGACAGCGCTCGTTCTGTTCATGACCCTGCCGGGCCTGGCCATGTTCTATGGCGGGCTGGTGCAGCAAAAGAACCTGCTGTCAGTGATCATGCACTGCGTCGCCATTGCCTGCCTGGCCTCGGTATTCTGGATGGTCTGCGGCTACAGCCTGGCCTTCGCGCACGGTGGCCCCTGGATCGGCGATCTATCCAAGGCGCTGCTTACTTCTGTGACCCGCGACAGCCGCACCGGCGCTATCCCAGAAATGGCCGTGGTCATGTTCCAGATGACCTTCGCCATCATAACCCCGGCCTTGATTGTGGGTGCCTTTGTCGAACGCGTTAAGTTCAACGCCGTACTGGCGTTCAGCGCACTCTGGCTTTTGTTGGTTTACACCCCGGTCGCGCATTGGATCTGGGGCGGTGGGTGGCTGGCACAGCTTGGGGTGATGGATTTTGCGGGCGGCATTGTGGTGCACGCCACGGCCGGCGTGTCCGCCCTAATGTTCGCGCGAGCGGTCGGGCCTAGGAGCGGATTCCCACGCCATCTCGACCCGCCGCACAACCCGGCGATGACGGCGATTGGTGCGGGCATGCTCTGGGTGGGCTGGTACGGCTTCAATGGCGGCAGCGCCCTGGCGGCAAACGGCGACGCGGCCATGGCCATCACTGTGACGCATCTGTCGGCCTGCGCCGCCGGAATAACCTGGACCCTGCTCGAATGGGTCAAGTTCAAGCGGCCCAGCCTGATGGGCGCGGTGACCGGCGTAGTGGCCGGTCTGGCAACGGTGACACCGGCCAGCGGCTTCATTGGCCCGATCGGCGGATCGGCGCTGGGCATCGCGGGCGGGGCAATCTGTTTCCTGTGCGTAGAACCGGTGAAGCATCGGCTGAAGATCGACGACAGCCTGGACGTGTTTGCTGTCCATGGCGTGGGGGGCATGCTGGGCGTGGTGTTGGCCGCGGTGTTCGCTGCGACGAGCCTAGGCGGCACGGGCTATCCGATCACCAACGGCTGGGCGGCTCAGCTGGGCGTTCAGGCGCTAGGCCTGGGCGCGGTCGTGGCATGGACCGTTGTGGCGACTGCGGCGATCCTGTTGGTTTGCAGCAAGCTGATTGGACTGCGGGCCAGCGATACGGCCATCGAAGACGGGCTGGATTTGTCCAGCCATGGAGAACGCGCCTCGCCAATGTAGGCCGACTCTTGCCAGCTGACCTCGTGCGGCCCTAGCCTCTAGGGTCGCAACCCCAATGAGGCCCGATGACACAGCGCATGCAGGATCTGGCCGCGGAGATTGTTCGCCTCCAGGCCGAACTCGACCGGGAAATTGAAGCCCGGCGGCGCGTGTTGGGTGCGCGTCTGCGCCAAATCATCGGCGATTTCGAGCACGGCATTGTTGACGAACACCGGAAGCTCCGCCCGGGCATGGCCGCCTACTTCGGAGCAACCCGCCCCGCCGTGGTGATGACCGCGCCCGTGATCTATTCGCTGATCGTGCCCATGGTGATCATCGACCTGTGGGTCAGCGGCTACCAGGTGATCTGCTTCAGGGCCTATAAGATCCCGCGCGTGAAGCGCAGTGATTACATTGCCTTTGACCGCCGCCGCCTGAAATACCTCAACCTTATCCAACAGCTAAACTGCGACTTTTGCGCCTATGCCAACGGGGTGGTGGCCTATGTGCGCGAGATCAGCAGCCGCACCGAGCAATACTGGTGCCCGATCAAGCACGCCGTAAAGGTCAGCGACCCGCACCGGCGCTATTTCGAGTTCCTCGAATACGGCGACGCCCAGGGATACCGCGATCGGCTCAATCAGTTCCGCGAAGCGCTTCGTAAAGAGCCGCCACTGACAGACAGCGATCTTCGCGCCTAGCATCGGCCCCTTGCCAAACGGCAACGATCCATCCACGAAATTCTGATGACCTTGCCACTCCCCCTCACCGGCCCCACCGCCAGGCCCGCCGCCGGCGGTGATCCGCGATCAATCGTTGTGTTCCTGCATGGCTATGGATCGAATGGCGACGACCTGATCGGTCTGGCACCCTGTTGGCAGGCTGCCCTGCCCCACACCCTATTCATCGCACCCAATTCACCCCGGGCCTGCCCAGGCCAGCCCGGCGGCTATCAGTGGTGGAATCTGATGAGCCGCAGCGAGGAGGAGCGAACCGATGGCGTCGGCCAATCCGCCCCGGCGCTGAACGCCTTCATCGATGCCCAACTTGTTCAATATGGCCTTGCGGCTAGCAAACTTGCCCTGGTGGGATTTAGCCAAGGCACGATGATGGCCCTGCATGTCGGTCCGCGACGGGCCCAGGCCCTGGCGGGGATCGCAGGCTATTCCGGATTGCTGGTCAATCCGCGCGCCCTGCCCAAGGACGTCGCCAGCAAGCCGCCGGTGATCTTGATCCACGGCGATGCCGATCCGGTGGTTCCGGTCACGGCTTCCTATGAAGCGCATGGGGTGCTGATGGGACTGGAGTTCGAAACAGCCCTCCACATCTCATCGCGACTGGGCCACAGCATCGATGAAGCCGGCCTGCGGTACGGCGGGGCGTTCCTGAGCCGGGTCCTGGAGTCCTAAGCCGCTCCCCAACAGACGCAGAGTTTCGCCAGTCCTGCGGGAAAATCGGCCAGAAAAACGGCCTTGGAACGCCGCGCCGTTCAGCCCGAGTGCGCGGTGGACTTCCAGCGCTTAACGACCGCCAGGGTATTGGCGACGTGGGCGTCAGGGGCCAGAGCGCTATAAACATAGGCTACGCGGTGATCGGGCGTGATCACGTAAGACGTGCGGTTCGACCAGCCAATAGGGCCAAACATCTTAGCGCGATAACGCGAGGCGATCTTCGCCCCCGGATCAGCGGCGACGGCGAACTTGTTGCGGCATTCCGAGACTGAAAATTCCTGCACCCGATCGATATGGCCGGCGGTGACCCCGATCAGCGTCGCGCCCTGGCGGACGAAATCGTCCGTCGCCTCCGCAAATTCGTGCGCCTCGATGGTACAGCCCTCAGTGAAAGCCGCCGGGAAGAAATACAGCACCACCGGACCCTTCTTCAGGGCCGAATCGAGGTTGAAATCGAATTCCTTGCCCGCCAGCAAAGCCTTGGTCGTGAAGGTCGGCGCGATATCGCCCACCTTAAGGTCGGCAAGAGCAACACTCGGAATAGAGAAAGCCGCGAGAGCAGCAAGAAATTTGGGCAGGCGAGGCATGAGCATGATCCTGACGAGCGAATACAGACCTTTAAGTAGGGACTGAAAGCCCCGCGCAACAGAGGGTATTTTATGGTGCTTGGTCCAGTGCGACTGGGCCATTTTATAATTTGAAACTACTATGACGTGTCAAACTGGCTGACCTAAGCGCCCGAAAATAAGGCATATCGAACCGGAACGGCTTGCGCCTAGCGCTTGGGGCCAGGCCGTCTGCTCCCTGGCCCACGTAGCGGCCGCGTTGATGGTCGGATCGGCTTGGCCTTGTGCACGGCCTTCTTAGCCCCCGGCGTGGGCGGATTGGCCGCGCGGGCGGCGCGTTGGGCTTTCACCTCGCGATCAAGGTCCATCTTCTGGCGGGGCTTGAGGCGATCCGCAGGGCGGATAGCGATGCGCTCAAACGGGTTGGCACCGCTCTTCACCGTAATTCGGATCGGCACACCGGGAAGGTCGAAGCTTTCGCGCAGGGAGTTGACCAAATAGCGCCGGTACTGCTCGGGCATCTCGTCGGCACGGCTACAGTTGAGCACAAAGGTCGGCGGGCGCGCCTTTATCTGAGCGATGTACTTGGGCTTGATCCGCTTGCCGCCCACCGAGGGCGGCGGATGGCGCTGCACGGCCATGCCCAGCCAGTCGTTGAGGTCGCGTGTCTTGACCTTGGTGGACCAGTCGCGGTGCAGTTTCAGCACCGCCGGCATCAGCTTGTTCAGGCCATAGCCCGTCTCGGCTGAGAGGGCGATCACTGGGGCACCGCGAACCTGAGGCAGCATTCGATTGGCGTGCTCTATGAAGTCCTTCAGGGTCTGCGCCTGATCTTCCACCAAGTCCCATTTGGCCAGGACGAAGACGAGCCCGCGACCCTCGCGCTCGACCAGGTCGGCAATCTGCAGGTCTTGCGTCTCAAACGGGTGGGTGGCGTCCATGATCAGCAGCACCACCTCTGCGAAGGTAATGGCTCGGATGGAATCGGCTGTGGAGAGCTTTTCCAGCTTCTCCTGCACCCGCGCTTTGCGGCGCAGGCCGGCGGTGTCGACCAGGCGCACGGCGCGGCCCTGCCACTCCCATTCCACACTGACGGCGTCGCGCGTGATTCCGGCCTCAGGGCCGGTGAGCAGGCGGTCGAGATCGCCAATCAGCTTGTTGACAAGGGTCGACTTGCCGGCATTGGGGCGACCAACAATGGCTAGGCGGATCGGCTTGCCGTCGTCTACGGCCTCATCCTGCTCGAACAGCTCATCGCAAACAGGGCCAGCGGCGGCGTGTTCGTCCTCATCGTCGTCGTCCTCGACGCCAACGCCGGGGATTTTTTCAAGAACCGCAGCATAGAGGTCTGCCAAGCCCTCGCCATGTTCAGCGCTGATCGGTATCGGCTCGCCCAGGCCAAGCGTATAGGCCTCCATGGTCCCGGCATCGCCCTGGCGGCCCTCTGCCTTGTTAGCGACCAGGATCACCCGCTTACCCGCCTTGCGCAGGATTTCACCGAACACCCGGTCTGACGGCGTAATGCCCTCGCGAGCGTCGATCAGGAACAGCGCCAACTCGCATTCCTTGACGGCCAGTTCGGTCTGACGGCGCATGCGCGCCTCCAGGCTCTCATCAGTCACGTCCTCGAACCCGGCTGTGTCAATCAGCATCAGGTCCAGATCGCCGAGGCGCCCGGTGGCGAACTTACGGTCGCGCGTTACTCCAGGCCGGTCATCCACAATGGCCAACTTGCGTCCGGCCAAGCGGTTGAACAGCGTAGACTTTCCCACATTGGGCCGGCCGACGATGGCGATTTTCAGGGACATGCGGCGTTCTTAGACGGAAGGGAGCGCCGGGGCCACCCTCACCCATCATCTCAGCCGCAATGAACCGCAGAGTCCGTATCCAGAAACGCCGTGTTTTGCCTATTCGGCCCGGATAGGCGCAAGACGCGCTTATCCGGGATCAAGGTGGTTTTGATTAGCGGAAAGCCACCAGGGTCGCTTCGTCGGTCACCGCATAGACTCTGCCGCGTACCGCGATGGGGCCGATCAGGCCGGGACCACCCAGCTTGAGAGTTTTCAGGGTTTCGCCGGTCTTCGGG
>Ga0114974_10000616_pt1 | contig 29262 bp, 29 predicted proteins | sample S_130206_EF_Meta_FD_87318 | JGI IMG/M metagenome (GOLD analysis project Ga0114974, IMG submission 87318) | Freshwater microbial communities from Lake Simoncouche, Canada to study carbon cycling - S_130206_EF_MetaG | ecosystem: Environmental > Aquatic > Freshwater > Lake | place: Lake... | reverse complement strand
TATAATAAATATCAATAGGCAGGTAATTTTGCAAAAGTTTCACCTAACCATATTTGAGGGCTAAGTAAGGTCTTACCTAATAAGTCTTCGTTGTATAATTTTACAAATTTAGTAGGGTCGTACTCATTATTTGGATTATGTAATAAATTATCTATTACAACTTTATCTTCTTGAGGTATATTCGGGTTAGTTAAGTCCATTAACTTACGGTTTATATCTAATTGATAAGAAAAATTAAGTATATCACCATAATGTTTACTTTTTGCAATATTTTGCTTTGCATGTTCTAGTAAAACTAACAGCCTAAATTTCTCTTCTTCTTTTAATTGAGGAAAAAGCTTTAATAATGTCTTTGCTCCAATACCTTTTACACCCGGTACATTGTCTCCTTTATCGCCTAGTATAACTTTACTCACTAAAAAGTTTTGAGGTGTAATTCCGTACTCTTTTATTACTCTAGCTGGGTCGTAAATTATCTTCTTGACTGGTGAATAGACAGTTACTTTATCTGATACAAGCTGTAAGTAGTCTTGATCAGTAGATAGTATAGTTACTTTTTCGGGAAACCTAGTTGCAAGGTATCCAATTACGTCATCTGCTTCAATTTTATCTATTGCAATTAAATCAACAGGTAAACACTTTAAGTAAGAAACTAAACGTAAAATTTGATTAGTAATAGACTCCGATTCTTCTTCTTGATTATCAAAAGCATCCCAGTTTGATATTTTAGTAATGTGTCTGTTGGCTTTATATTCAGGATATAGGTACCTTTTATTAGTAGAACCGCCAACACCGTCAAAAACTAAAACAACCCTCGTGGGTTGTATTTGCTTTATAACAGCACCTACCGATTTTAAAAAGCCTCCTAAGCCACCTACGTGGTTACCTGCTGGATTAATGTGGTGAATGGCTACAAAGCTACGTAAGAAAGTATTTAATGAGTCTACAATTAAGACTTTGCTGTTTTTATGTAAGTCTTCAGGAGCTTGACTCTCCATTTCTGCGAACATTTTTTTATAATCCATTCTTTTTTTGTTTTGCGATTGGATTAGCTAATCTATCTACTATCCTTTCTGTTACTATTTCTATATCCCTCTCTGTAGGTACATAACTGTTCATTAACTCCCGTGGAACACCGTCCCAAGAAGCTTCATAGTTCTGTACATTAAAGCCTCGAATGATACACTCATTGTAAAGACTCACGTACCGTTCTTTTAGATAGCCTAGCTTGTCATAAAAAAACGATACGTGTCCTTTACCTAAAGTAAATTGGGGTGGAACACCCTTAAGGTTGTATTTACCTTTTGATACAACGTTTGGAATACGTTTTATCTCTCTATGTTCAGCAATTAAATGCTTGTTAGTTAATTCACGCGGAGGTACTCCGATATTAATCCTTGTCATAACATTTATTTATACAAAGATACGACTATTCCTCTGAAGCGTCAAAAATATCTTTACTATCGTCGTCAGTTTCTATTATTACATCAAAATCAGTAGTACCTAAAGTCTTTAACCAGCCTTTTGAATACTGTTTCTTATAAGCGTCAATAGCTTGTTTAGTATCATCAATAAAACCATGTGCAGTCATAATAACTCTACCTGCAGATGTTACGTCGTTAACGTGATTCTTATCACAACTAACTTTAGTTCTCTTTGCAAACTCTACATCCTTACCGTTTTTAGTGGCTTTGATCTTATTTGTACCTGAGCTAGTAACATTACCGAAAGTAACAATTAACGAAGAATCAAAATACATCGTATCTCCCCCTTTATTCTTCATCTTAGGCTGTGCCATAATGTTTTCTGCTTTAGCTACCCAGATTTTATTAACTGCTAGCATTGAGTTGGTATAGGGTTGACTTTCTTTACGTGATAATACGATCTTCTGGTTAATAAAGTTACCAAATGTCTTAGACATAGCTCCTGCATTCCACTCGTTATTATTCTTATTAGATGTTATAGACATTTCACAAGGTATGCTACCTACTGAATCCCATAAAAATAATAAGTCGTAAGGTAATTTACCGTTTTTTTGTTCGTCTAATAAGTCTGCAATAAATGCACCTACGTCTTCGATACTATTTAATCTCTCTCTATCAATATACAAGAAAAATCCTTTATAGTCTTTAACTACTCCATTTTCGTCAGCTACTTCGTCATACTGTAATCCCATTAGCCTGGCATGTTCCCAATTCCACTTCATCTCAGTAACAATAAAAACAGGTAAGACGCCCATTTTCTGGGCGCTTACTGCTGCTTCTAGAAGAGCTGTTGTTTTACCGGTGTCAGAGTGACCTCTTAAAAGGGTAATATGTCCTTGTGGTATACCAGGAATAGAAAGACAATCTTGAAAGGCTTTTGATAAAGGTATCCATTTTTGTTCTTTCATCTTAATCGATGTACTAGATAAGTTCTTTGCTTCTTTGAAGCTATCTAGATTAAAGGTACCCTTTAGGGCACCCGCTATACTCTCATTAAGAGAAGCTTTAGTTCCTTTTACCATGTAATTGTTTATTTAAATAATTCGTCGAACTCGTCGTCAATACTTGCTTTAGGTTTTGTATTTAAAGCAAATGATGCTGGTTTATTAGCAGAAGCTGGTGCTTCTACTGTAGGAGTAGCTGGTGCTACTGGTTCGTCGGTAGCCGCTTCAGGGTGTAACCAACTTAATAAAGACTCTTTCATCTCATCATAAGAATATTTCTTAAAGATAGTAAATGCTTCTGGTTGAGTATTTAACCACTTCTCAACTTCTTTAGCATCTTCTGATAAAGGAGTAGTTTTAGTACGAACACGTACTTTAGATTGATTATAACCAGTACCGTTAGTTGCTGCATCTGTAGTTTCAATCGTAATATCACGACCATCAATTACATCTGTGTAATCACCTACATCAGGATCATCAGCTAATGATAATAACTCAGCATAAACTTGCTTACCGAATTCCCATAAACGTACACCCTTCTCTTCTTCGCCTCTAACAATGACAGGAACGAATACACGCATCTTAGGTTCTAACTTCTTAGACATAACCCAGTTTTCTTTATCCCCTGCTGTAGCTAATTGCTTAGCAAATTCAACAATCGGATCTTTTTCACCGAAGTTAACTAATGAAATCATTGTACGGTTACCAATACCGTAATGTACTAATACCTCTTTAAAAGGATTTGATCTGTCCCATGTAGCTGGAACGATACGAACGAAGTGTTTGCCTGGTGTAGGCTTCCATAAAATCAAAGACATGTCTCTTTTCTGACCGCCTGATTTTTGGGTTTGTAGCGAACTAAGTTTCGACTTAATCGCAGATAGGTCCATTGCCATAACTTATTGTTTTAGTTTAAAAAATTTACTTATACGGAAATGTAAGTAGAATAATTCGAAATACCAACTTATAGGTTGACTATTTTGTGAATTTTTGTAGAAAGTTTTCTTAAATCATCACCTTGAGTCAAAAGGACAGTGTTTCTGTAATTTTGCCACTCAATTCTAAAAGATGTATCTAAAATGCCCTCGTTTAGGGACTTAATAAGAAGGTTCAAACTGTTAATAGTGTATAACGTGTTGGTTTCCTTCTTTCTATGTAATAAAATAGTATTTGGAAGTACTCTTGTATTATCGCTCTGTACTTCGATGTTATAGGTACATAAATACTCGTCAGAATCTTCCGACTCTAATACGAAAATTTTACTATACATAATAGTATACTCCCCTTTAATGGTGTCTAAAGTATCTTCCAGCTTATCTTTAGGGGAAAATGTACAAAATAACTTATTCTTCAATTGTTCTTGCGTTAACTTAATAAATTCCATTATAAATAGTTGTTAATTTGTTCTAAAAGTTATAGTTATGCCCTTTCTTGGCTTTTACTCTATATCCACCCTCTTCTAATATGTTTTTAATGTCTGTTAATGTTCCTTTTCCGTCCTCTACTGAATAATCAATTAGTATTGAATCGTATACTACTAAAAGCACCTTACTTTGCTTATTTTGAAGGTATTCCTTTAGTTTGCTTAGTTTTTTCACGTTATTCACTGTTTCTAAGCACTGGATATAGTAGTTGAATAGTTTTTGAGGATTCGTATTTTCTTGGGTAAGTTTTCTACCGTTTGGTAACTCTAAAAAACCATTATTTGTATAGGTAGTCCACATAGCTCTTACAGTATGATATACGTCTAAAAAGAATTCAATGTGCATATACTCCTCCTCTACTCCGTTATACATCTGCCTAAAGGTAATTTTCTTAGCTTCCTGGTATTCTTCTGGTGTTAATTCTTTTTTATTAAAGTACTGCTTACCTAAATACTCGTGAATTGATTGATCTTGTGGAATATCACTATGCATTGCATCAGCAATTAATCTTATATGATATCCATCAAAGTCAAACTCTACAAAAGCATCGTTTTGCGGTATAAAAGCCGTTCTAGAATGGTTATCTTTATTAAAAGCCAGGAAGTTTATACTATTAAATGCATTAGTAGGACGTGAGGTAATGTTATATAGGTTATAACTTGAATAAACCCTACTATCCCTCATAGATCTCCCCTTCCAAGGAGTCTCAAAGTACTTATCAAAGAGCTTTTCATCCACCAAGATTCCCTGCTCTTCTACCCATTTATATACTTCTGTGTATATACCCTGCCATTCTGTATTTAACTCCAGTCCAATGTACTTTTTAACTATTTCAAACATACATTCACACCTTTCATAATGCTTTGAGATTGGAATGTAAGTGTTTACTGTTGGTGAGTATTTAAACTTTTCGTAGAAGTCTAGGTGTACTGGTGTATAGCATTGAAAATCTTCAACCTTACCGTCTACATCTAAAGCAGTAAAGTATAAATCGATTGCATTAGGTAGATCTAAGTAATAAGAATGCCACTTGTGATCTAACAAGTAGACTTTAGGGATTTCTTGAAGAAAAGTCTGAATCTTTTCAATAGAAAAAGAAAAACCTTCTGAATGATTGATTGGAATTATATAACCTTTCTGGAAATCGTTATAATATAATACGCACGGTGTAGTTAGAGAGGGGTGAGTATGCTCAGAAAGAGACATTAGCTCTATAAAACATTTTTCCGGTCTAGAGAGCTGTGCTAATTGCTCTTCGGTCTCGACGATGAAATACATAACATTTATTTACAGTAAAATAAGAATACTATTTTAAAGAACCAACTCTTATGGGGTTATTTTTGCATACTTAGTATAATCCCCTCCTATAAAGGCTATAATACCGTTAAATCCTTTTGCTTTTGCTTCTGTTACTCTTTTATTTGTATCGAAAACACCCCCTTGAATTTGATACTGAGAAATTCTTGTATCTTTTAACGGGCCAGTTAATTGCCAAAGCATACTAGTGTGTTCATATCCCAATACAGTAGGGGATACATTTCCGTTTTGTAGTTGTACAAAATCTGCTTGTGATATTTCTATAACATATTGAGGACCTGTAACACTTTTTGCAAAGTATCTTATAAAATAACCTTGCTGGTAGTCTGAAGGTATTAGGATTGGATAGTAAGGAACTAATTCAGTTAAAGTTACGTCAGAGTCTGGAAGATTAGTTGCACTGCCTTGGGTTTTAGAGGTTACATAAGCAGTTGAATTTACAGATCTTGCTACAGAAGTACTATTATCGCTAATAGGAGTTAAAAGTTCATTGGTTCCAACTATAGGATTAATACCTGCATAAACAGTTCCGTCAAATACCTCGTAGTATCTACCGCTATAGGGTTTCCCGTTAGGTAATTGGTATTCATTTCCTGCTGTATAGAGGTTGGTTCTAACTCTAGTTGATGGATAGTATTTTAATGCCATATCTTATACGTTTATTCCAACAGTTTTATAATAAGCTGTTAAACTTTGACGGGCAGCAGCAGTATCTTCTTTCCACTTCCCAGTACTCCAATTCTTATATTCAGCTTTAGTAATACTTACTATTTTATTCACTGAGTCTTTTGGCGGTCTTAGTATTACAAAGAAATCAGATTTGCCTAACTTACCGTCAACGAGTCCGACTGATGTTTGTTGTACAGTATCGCCTTCATTACCGCCCACTAATAAAGCAGTATTGCTGTTAATACCTACTATAATATCTCCATGACCATTCCCTGACCACTCTTTAGTATTAAAAGATACGTTATTACCGCTTCTTCCTTTTACTATTAAATCTCCCACTTCTATTTTAGTGGTAGTAGTGTCTAAAACTTTAAATCCGTTTTTATCTGTAGAATTTGGCGGGTAAGTAGCTCTAAGTTTTTGTGCATAAGCTAAATGGTTACTGTTAAGAGGGAAAGATGTAACTCCGGCCTGTTGCATTACATAGCTAATAAAGGCTGCACTCCAAGGAGTGTTTGCTATAGTAATTCTTGAATTATCCGTATTTGCTTTTGTCTTTTGTGAAGAAGTAATAGGAGTTAATCTTGTAGCGTAATTTGTTGTATCTCTAAGCTTAATCATTTGTCCTCTAATTTTAGTAAGCCATTGATTATTTTGAACAGTATGAGTTAATCCTACTACAATAAAACCTACTTTAGTATGGGTAGGGTCGTCTACACTTCTAAGAGATAAAGGAAGTCTATCTTGGTCAATAGTAAAAGCCTGTCCCATAATCACACCGCCAATACCGTCTAAAGTTAAACTTAAATTTGCAGGTATGAAGGGAGCTGCCGAAGTTATACCGTCAGTAGCTTTTAAGTTAGACATGCTGTTAATGTAATAGTTAGTAGCCATATCAATTTTACCTGTCGATAATGTTTTATCGGTATTAATACTATAAATACTTCGTAAATGTTGATTAAACTGACCTGCTTGTTTAAGATCGTTTATTGCTAATTTATCTTCATCTGGCTTTGTGGTTATTTTAGCGGCTGCTACATTTCTTACAAAAGGCTTATAAGCATCAGAATAATTTACATTTAAATAACTGAAAGGGGAGTGGTCGGTTGAATTTACAGACCCTGTACTTGCTTGAGCTGAAATAGCGATTTGATTTGATATTGCTGTTGATAAGTCGGTTTGAAATTGCATTTCTCTTACTAAGCTCTTTACACCAAATACAGGAAGTTGTCCGTATCTTGGTACTATAGGGCCTAGGGTGTCGTTATATATAACTTGATTACCGTTAACACTTTCCATAGATGTACTTTCTCCTTGTAAAGAAGGTACAAACTGATCATCTTTAATAATTATAGTATTGGAATCATCTCTATAAGCAACTCTAAATAAATTAATATTACCTGTTGCTTTATTTACACCGGTTACAATAGCATCTAAAAAACCTTTAAGGTTAATTGCATGCTCTCTATCATTAGAGGTATATTGTTTTAAAGTTTCAAGTAAGAAATCTATATTAAGTAAAATTTCCATTGTCTTACCTTGGTATAGAGTGTTACCTTTAAAACTTTCCATACTTTTAGATACTGTATTTAGTGTATCTGTTAAAGGTGCGTTATTAAATTCCTTACTAAGAGATTCTCTTGATATACCTTCTGGAAATATTTTTATATAATCGTCATCAGTGCCTTGAAAGGGAATCATACACGTATAGGGATCAACAGAAAGGTGTTGAGGATTGCTTAGGCATAAATTTGTCTCTGGATTAAAGTCAAGATAGACGTAGGGGTGTTTATCTGTATCTTGAGTTGAATCGTAAATAAGGCACATATTATTTAAAAAAGCTAATAAGTAACCGAACTTTATGTAAGTTGGATAGTTCGGGAGTCCTTTTGCGTCTTTCTGTACATAAGGAATTAAATATCCCGTACATAGCTTATCAAACTTTACGCTTTCTACCTCGTTATAAACAGTAGGGTCGGACATTAAATTACTATTAAATCCTTTTAAAGCATATTGTAGTAAGTCAAATTGCCTTACATCATTAAGCGGTGTTACAGATTCTATTCTACCAGCTTTATCAGCTAGTACTCCATTTAATATACCGTCATTATATAATAACTTTGTAGTTGGTAGTAGTGATGCAGAAGTAACACCCGTACGTTTACTAGCTTCTGTTTTAAGTTGGCTTTTAACTACATTAAGCATTATATGTAAAGCAGAATTAAATCGCTCTCCTGGATCTACTTGACCGGAAGTTGTACTATTGATGTCTCCGGCTGTATCACCCTCATTTGCAATTTCTGGTACAGGAGGTGTAATTGTTTGTTCTTCAGGTCGTGAAAGAGTAGCAGCGATGTAACTAGTATCGTTAGTAATAATTTGTATAGTAGGGTCTTTTGGTGTGGTTGTAGGTATATTTGCAGTAATGTATAAATTCTTATAGTAAGTATCCTTATTCTGATTTACAATATCGGTTTGTATATCTATTACATTTGCTATACCAGATTTGTTGTTTAACCAGTTATTAAAAAACGAAAATAGGTCTGCTGCTATAACTGAAGCAGTACTCGGAATAAACTTAATAGCTACAAAAAAAGTCTTATCTATAGTAGTACCTTCAATAACGCCTGGTATTCTTCCTATATAAGGTAGTACTACAGTTACTACCTCTCTTATATAAGCTCGATCTCTGTATTTGTTTTCAAGTGTAGCTAAATAAGCAGTAGAAACATCAATAATACTTTTAGATTCAGGTTCTATAATTATGACATTTTCTAATATAGAGTCTCTAACCTGGCTACTTGGAAATAATGTTTCAAGTAAAACATTATTAAAGCCTAAAGTTTTAGTTGTAAGAATAAAGTTATTCTGATTAGGGCTAGGGTAGGCAGTAGTATACTCTTGGTATCGCTTATTAAAGTAGGAAGTATCTAGTTTAATAGGTTGCGGATAATTAACTGTAACGTTAGCTGGAATTGTTGCTTTAAAGTTAAGTTTTGCGTCTTTAGTTGTTATAAATAATCCTGCTACTTTATCAATTTCCTCTCTTTGTTTTGGAACTGCATCTTTTCCTCCTTTTACTGCTTTATAATAATAATCAGGAATATAGTTAGAAAGTGTTGGATCAGATTGATAATCGGAGTAGTAAGATATTGTTCTAAAAAATTCTTGAGCAGAAGTCTTTTTTGCTTCTTCTCCTAAATCCGTTGCAAATAATACAGTATATACTTCGTCGATGTTTTTAGGAAACGTTACAGGTACAGAGGTTAGCCCTATTTTTTGACGGTCTAACTTTTTCTTTAATTCTTCTGCTTCTTGCTGCTCTCTTTTTTGCATAGCCTGCTGTGCGTCGTAGATTTCTTGTAAAGAGTCTGGCATTTTATAAGAAGAGTTAATTCTTAATGAATCAATTACTGCTCCCAATCCTATTAACTTAACAGTACAATCGTAACCCCCTTCTTGATTCATTGACCAGTTGAAGTTACTAACTATACCAAGCATACCTTGGTAGTTACCGCTAGAGTCGTAAGTAAGTTTAGATATTTTCTGTTGGACCTCTTCCTTTCTCATTTTACTTGAAAAAAGATCAAGACCGTATGTGTTTGTTACGAAAGTGCCTTGCTTTCCTACTCCTTTGTTTTGATAGTATTGTGTATGTCCCCACTCAAGTATCATAGAGTAGCCTAATCTAAAGTATAGGGCTTCCATAACATTAAGTTGATTTATATTCCAAACCTTAAATTGAATATTGGCTTGTCTTAATGAACCTAAAGTACCTACTGTATCTATTTCCACCGAAGTTAAACCGGGCATAGGTCTATAACCTAATTCTTCAGTTCCTCCTAATCCATAAGCACCTTCTGGTCCTATTCCAGATCTTAAATCAATACCATCGCCAGTTGAAATAGAAGTACCTGCTTCGAGTATCCAATTTTTTCTTAAAGAGTCTGAATCATTATATCCAATAGCGGGAGTTCCTAATAGGCTTTTATAGTATTGATTTAGCAAAGGGTTTGGTATACTCACGGGTTTAAAGCCAGGTAGAGTTCCTGCTCCTACATTTAGAACTTCTTGATTTTTATTAATCTGTACAGAGGAAGTTAATCTTACCCAGGCCGTTTTATTGGCTATAAACATTACTTCGTCATTAGTTCTAGTGAGAGAACTATTATGCGTTGCTCTTAAGCTTAATTGTGTCAAAACATACTCTGAAAATGGAGCACCAATGACGTTAGATAACATCTCAGCCATTATTCTCTGAATTATAGGAGTTTACTACTGTTTGTAAGTCTGTTGGGATTCTTAACTGCATACCTACGGGAGGGTACATAGAATCACCTGGTAATGCGTTTGCAGAAGCAATAATCCACCAAAGATTTGAATCTTGATAGAAATCATATGCTAATAGATCTAATCTATCGTCTGCAGTCGCAATTACATAGTAGTCTGTATTGGTTGGCTGTATTTCAGGATAGATATTAGTCTGGTAATACATACTACTTGTAACATTTAGCTTTGTGACTGGTATGTTTTGGTATCTAGATTGCATAAATGTTTTATTAAACAGGATTATTTTGAACTGTTGGAACTTGAGTTAATGCTCCTTGAGACATTAAGCCTCCGTTTGCAATAAGAGGTACATTTAGATCACCGAATGTAGCTTTTCTCGGTAAAATATCCATAATTGGTTTAAATGTACATGCAACAGTAACCATATGAGGTAATTCTGCTACGTCTGTTTCTAATGCTCCTTTTAATTGAATTTCCCAAGGGGTATTACTATTATCAATAGTTATATTTACATTCTCTAAAAATCCTGGCATTCTATAAATATAATCGCCAATTGTCAATTTAACAACATTTCCTCTCATTAAATTAGAGGTAGGAGAATAGTCTGGGTATACTTGGGATACTAAGTTATTTAATTTAGTGTATAGAGGTTGCATCTCTTGTCTACTTTGACAAAATACCTTAAATGTAAATCCAATTGTTCTATCAAATCCTTGATAAGTTCTAAAAGTTTCACCTCTTCCTAGGTATTTAAATGTATTATATTCTGCTGTATTTGAATCACTAATTTGACCATCAAAGAAAGCTCTAAATACAAGTCCAATAGCTTGTGAGGGTTGATTATTATCTATACATTCAAAAGCAAACTTAATAATATCTTTGGTATCTTGCCCTCCTGCTGTCCATGGAGTTTGCTCTCCTGCTCCGTCTTGTGTATAATAAAAGAAAGGATTTAAGTTTACTAAATCACTACCAATATCTGTAACTCTTCGAACATTAAATACGTTACTTTGTTGAATAGGAGAGCCGGGGTTACCAATACCTAAACCTCTCTTAGTGGAATTGTTATTTTTATTAGCTATGTTGTACAAAGAGTAATCTGATCTAGCAGTACCAGATACTCCGGCTGGTAGTTGATTTCTAAAGTCTTGTATGTTTGTTGTTAGAGGTGTTTTACCTGCTGCATAAGAGCCTGTTTGTTGAGCTAGCTGTTGATAGGTAAAAGCAATAGCAGAATAAGGCTGTGCTATACTTCCATTAGCAGTAAAGCGAGGATCAGGTCTAGTTTGACTTAACTTAGTAATATTAGTATCAGTGGCTCTAAAGATTCTTGTAAAGCCAATACCGTAATTTGAACCAGGACCTCCTGGATAGTTAAATAATTGATTTTGGATTGTTGAAATACCTAATCTCTCAACAAGTAATGGATCAAGACTAAGTCCGGTAGTTAAATCTGAATTTATAAGGAAGTTTGTAGTTCCTACTAATTTTAAAGCACGTAGGATAGATAATCTATTAGTTACTTCTGTATTGTTTTGAGGTGCGCCTGAATATACTGATATGTCTGATAAACAGACTCATATGCATTCGGACTAACTCCGTGTCTATTAAAATGTGTTCCATTTCCCTGTACTCCTACTTGAGCTAAAGTATTTGCTGGATTATAGACCTGTGTTGTAGGTATAACTGCATTACCTAAAGAAAGCCCTAGAAACTGTAGCGAGTTAGGAACTTGTGTTATCGGATTGGTTAATTGTAATCCTTTCTGCTTATTAATAAAAGTCTCACCTTGTGGTGCGGATTTAAAAAACTTCTTAATACGCTCTAAATCTATAATAGCAGCTTGTGTTGTATATCCTCCATCTACTAGAGAGCTTATCGCTCCCCCTCTTATTGGAAAGTCTAAGCTAGTTCTATTAAGATTGTAAAAATCTTTAAATTCCGTAGGGGTATTAGCAGTCTCAATAGGGGATTGGATGAATGGTTGACCACTATCTCCACCTCCCGGTTGATCCATGCCAAATCTTAAATTAGTAAAATTAGTCTTGAAATTAATTAATGGCATAAATTATGTTTTATTAGAAGCTCTCAAGTAATCTAAATAGGTTGGTTGTGGTTTTGCACCATATGTAACATCTATTGGATTTTCAATTACAGGTATTACAGAAGAAGCTAAGGGTACGGAAGAACCTCTTAATACAGTAGCGACATTTTGAGGAGTTCCTTCAAATTGTCCTGTAGGATTGGTTCGTCCTTGTTTACTTAACTGTGATTTTTTTATTTGTCCTAATAATGCCATATTATCTAAGTGTTGTTCCGTGATGTTGTTGTAGAGCAATTAAAGTTTGTTTTCCCCATCCCTCTGTTCCAACTTGTATATTTGCGTTTAGATTTACTACCGGTGTTTTTGTGTTATTTTTTCCTTCATTTTCAGATTGCGATTGCGTGTTATAGCCGGTAGGAGGTTGAGTCATTCCGCTTTCAGTTGGCATGCTTATACCTGGTGCTCCTCCTCCTATTCCTTTAGCTAAACCATCTAGCCAGTTATAGGCTTTGTAGCCTGCGTATGCTCCTGCTGCTGCTCCTACTATAGGAACTGTACTTAAAGAAGCTACTATACTAGCTACAGCTCTGGCTATAGATAGAGATACTAGTACCTTCATTATACTTACTGAAGCACTTAAAATCTGCGGGAAGCGCTCTATAGTCTTACTGATAGATTCAAAAATACTCTTTAAAGTGTTTCCTAAAGCTGTCATTTTCTTAGTATCGCCTACGAAAGAAGCAAAAGCATTAACCATCTTACCTACAGGTCCATCTCCTCCTAACATACTTCCTAAAGTATCTTTCAACTTCTCAACAGCGGCTTGAAATCTGTCTTGCATTGAAGCTCTTCTCAAGTCAGCTTGTTCTTGTGCGGTTAACTCTTCTTTAATTCGCTTCTGTCCATCGGCAGTTTTCATTAAATCGTTATATCTTTCTTGTAAAGATTGTCCCTCTTCAGCACCTAAGGCATTAGCTTGTTTTTGTGCAAGTAACTTCTTTGACAACTCTTCAACACTTAGACCTATTGCGTCTGCTTCTGCTTTTCTTTGAATTACATTCTGCTTAGTAAAAGAATCGTAAGTGACTTGTTGACGATTTAATTCTTCCATCAAGCCTTGAGTATCACCCAATAAAGCAAGTTCTCTAGCTTTTGTTAAGTTAATATCTCTACCAGTTAGAATTTGTGCTTCAAACTCTTTTTGTATACTTGATTCAAAATCTATTAAAGACTCCGCTTGTTTATTAACATCATTTAATGTAGTACCTAATTTAGCAGCTCTAATAACTGCATTAGCAAGAGCTTCCGTACTGCCTTTAAAATTAATAACAATAGCAGCACTTGTTTTAGCAATGCCGTCTAATATTTGTTTATTTGTTAGAGCTAATTTATTTCTTACCCCTTCTATTACCCTACTAGCACTTAACGTAGCATAAGTTTGTTCTAAGGTTTGTCCGTTTAATGCAGACTGTCTAGCTAATACGGCCATATCTTCTGCCGATGCACCAAGTCTCTTTTGTATAAGTGCAGCAGATTCAGCAAATGCTCCAGATGAAGGAACTAAAAAACCTAGGGTATTTGAAATCTCAGTAAAACTTTTTGCTACGTCTTTACTCATTAACGCTGCATTACCAGAATTAATAGCTATTTGTTGGAAATTTTTCTGTAAGCGCTCTCCTTCATCTGCAGAAGTACCTAAATTTTTAGCAATATCAAATGCTTTTTGATCAAACTGTATTACTGCATCAACTACAAATTTTAAAGCAGGTACTATTAAACCTATTAAGCTCATCCCTATACCTTTAAATAAAGTATCTGTACCTTCCCAAAATACTTTCATCTTACTGCCGCCTTCTTCTGCGGTTTTTTTCATTTTAGCAAGTACTTCATCTGCTTTAATAAACTGGCCTACGATCGGGATTTTAGATAAACCTTTTAATACCCCGCCAATACCTCCTAGTAACTTTTCAAATTTTGTAAGTTTAATTAATTGCTTCTGTAATGCTTCGTCTTGGTTATTTAATGTTTCTAGTAGACTCTCTTGTAGCCTTACCATCGCTGTTGTCATTACTATATTTTCGCCTACTAATTCTTCCATAAGACTCATTATTGACTTTCTCCTCTCTTCTACCACTTTAATTTGCTCCTGTACCTTTACTTGAGTAGTTAGGCTCTTTCCTATTCCCTTTTCGCTATCTGATAGTATTTTAGTAAGTCTAATACTACTTTGAATTTCTCTATTTAAATCTTTTCCGATACTTTTTACAATGTCTTGAACAGTTTCATCTAGAAACTCCATCTGTTCATTAATCTCGTTCAATAGCTCAGGTCCTATGCCTCTGAGAGTCCTTTGCATTTCAGAATATTGTCTGTTCAACTCTTCAGCGTTTCTAATATCTCTATCGCTAGGACCGGACCCGCCTCCATTTGGAGGATCTGCCATATAAAATTTACTAAATAGCTTCATGTATATAAATAGAGCTTATCGGACTTTTGATCCTTTTTAGAAAAAGAGAAAGTGCCTATTTTTTAGACACTTTGCTCGTATATGTAGGTTGTTGATTTGGAATGCCGGGTTTTGCAAGAGGCTTGTTAGCTGTCACTATCTGACTCTTTCCCTGTACTTTATCGTATTCTTCCTGTTCTTTCTTGTAGTATTCATTGATTTGATTGAAAGTAAACTTACGAAGCCATATAGGCATATTGTATATAGTCTCCCAATCATAGCCTCCTTTACCAAAGAATATTATTTCGTGGATTTGAGTAAAAACTGAGGCTCTATACTCAGGCGTTAGGGTAAAAAAAGGAAACCCCTAGCGGTAAATCTACACCCTCCTCTGTGTAGCCATCAGATCCAATGAACGTAAAGGTCATATCTAAATCTGGATTTACCTTTTTCATGTATTCTCTCAAAGCTCTTGCATCTGAAGCAAGTAAGTAGTTTTCTACAAACTCTCTAACGGCTTTCTTATCTCTATCACCATTTACTGCAAGAATTGCTTGCTTTAGTCTAGTTGTAACTTCGCCTGATAGGTTAACTTTCTTAAGTCCTTTTAATTCTTCTTCTATTACTCTTTCATCTCTATGAGTCAATATTTTAAATACTAATTCGTTCTTAGATTGAGGTAAAACAAAGGTAAATTCGTTCTTATTCTGTAATAAGCTATAATCTATATCTTTATTCTTAATCTCAGCTAAATCCAATGTAATTACTTCATCTTCACCTGTTTTTGGGTGAGGATACTTAATCTGATAGTCCTTACCGTACCCTAGAATACGTGCTGCAATCAAAATTGCATTTTTATCTCCAATACATAAATCATCGTAATCGATTTTAGATACTATAAGAGATCTTAATAGCTTATCGAATACTACTCCTGAACGAATGAAGTTCTGATTGGAAAGAATATCTTCTTCTTTAGCAGTCATATACTTCATTTCAATTACCCCTGAAGATAAAGGGTTTTCTGTAGGGTAAATAAGTCCTTTTGAAGGTAATTCAACGTTCTCCGTAGGGAGCTTCATTTTTTCATTGTCCATAATCTTAATTTAGTTATATATTGATAAATATATAGGGGTTAACTTTTTTAGTGAGCTACAGCATAGGTTACATACAAGAAAGCAGCAATAAAATGCCAGCGAATACCTAAAATTCGCAGTTTATTCACTGCAAAATCTATCTTTAGAAAGAAGTCTCTTAGAGTACTATCGTATTTCGGAAAAGACTCTCTTAGAGTATCTTCTACCATACTAAAAAGAAGGGTAATAGTAAATCTAAGCATTCTCAATACGAAAATAGCTGCAATAAAGCCTATAAAGTATATCAATACGGTTTCTTGTGTCATAACTCTTATTTTTATACCTAAATATACGGACTTTTTCCGTACTTTCCAACTGTTTTACATAAAAAAACCGCCAAAAAGGCGGCTTTCTTAGTATTTTAAATCGATTAGTAGTTAAGGATACAATAATCCATTCCTATACCTAATTCAATTGTGATAGCATCTTGGTTAGACCAATCATAAGAACCAAAGTTTGATGTCTTAATAAAAGCTCCTTTGATAATCCACTCACTCACTACGTCACCTACTGGTCCTAAGATAGACAAGTTTAAGTCTTTCTTGTAGAAGTCAGAATATCCATCACGTCCTGTAACAGACTCATGTGATAAACGAATCCACTCCATTACGGCTTGTTGTCCTGAAGGAGAGATTGGATTGTATAAATTTAATGTCATATCTTGCCACTCAGCCTTACCTTTGATCTTACGGTAAACGTTGATATGGTCGATTTTAACTTCTCCTAAGTTGATGTTTGGTGCAGTTGCACTTTTAATCATAAAAGAAGGAATACCGTCTATGTACATTATAAAGCGGTTTTGAACAGTTGGTTCAAACGCTGTAAACATTATTTCATTTGGGTCTAATACTGGCATCTTGCGGTGTATTTAATATAAATATCTTATCTATTACTTTTTAACTTGCTTACGTAACTCATTTAAACTAGGTGGAGCTTGTGGCTTGTGTAAGTGTGTACCAGCGGCTTTGCTTTTCTCATCTATAGGTTCATTACTACCGCTAAAGTGAGTAGTTAACGGAAATAAATTAACATACGAAGCTTTAATTTTCTCTCCTCTCTTATGATCAGGACCGTTTTCTTGTACTTCTACACTAAACCATTCGTCGTTGTATGCACTTAAAACCTTTACCTTAATAGGGGCTGCTTTTCCTGATTGTCCGTACTTATCTGTTGACTGAGTAAAGAAGTAGATATCGTTCATTTTTATCTCGTCAGCAGATTTTACCTCGCTTACGTTATCTTCTTCGGCTACGTTAATTTGCATTTCAGCTAATTTTTTTTCAATCTTAGCCTTAGCTTTCTTTAAAGACTCAACATCATGCTTTACTTTAGGACCCTCTTCCATGGTTCTCATCTTATTGGTATCCATTTCAGCGTCTACCTCATTATATAAGCCCTTAGCCATTTTCTCTTTGGAAGACATTTTTTCTTCCATTTTTTTCATCTTATCGGTATCTGCCATTGCATTTACTTCTTTGATTTTACCAGTCTTAGGAGTCTTTACAGCTACTGTATAAGCGCCGCCGCCATTAACTTTAGCTTCTGCTAAAATTTCTCTTGATAGAGATTCAAATAAATTCTTAGATAAATGTAATCTAATTCTTGTTTTATTGTTCATCGAACGAGTTTTTATAGTTTATTATCCAAAAGTTACACCTGTTGGTAAGATGTTAAAGTCTAATTGGATAAATTCAGCAGTTCTTGTTGGCTGTAAGTAAATAGCACCTACAAGTAAGTTTCTATCAATTACATCTGGTGTGTTGTTAGTCTCATCCATCACTACTCTGAATGCATACAAACCTTGTCTTTGTTGTACATATTCTAAGTAAGGATTAACTTGAGATATAAATTTGTTTCTAGTTACGGCTGTATTTTGTTCAAATACTAATGTAGCTGCGATTTGTCCAATGTATCCTTTTAATGCAATTAGTAAACGTCTTACATTTACTCTATCTAAAGCAGAAGCTCTAGCTTGTAATGTCTTTTGACCGTATACTACTGTACCTTGACCTGGGAATACTGCAATTGGGTTCACCTTAGCGTTGTATAGAGTGTTTCTTTGAGCTACAGTTAATCTTCTTTCAGGTTGGATTACTGTTGGTAAACCTCCTCTGTTAAGACCTGCAGGTGCAAACCACTCAGCAGATACTTTATCATTGTACTCATATACTCCTGGTATGATAGTAGAAGCTGGTACGAAATTTAATCTACCAGTCTCTGTAGATCTTACTTGAACCCATGGCCAATAAGTAGCACCATAAGAATTATCGTAAGATTGAGCTCCAGTAGCTACTGTACTAATTGCTTGATTGTATCCAACCATATCTACTACTGCGATAGCATCACCACGATTTTGAACCGTACTTAATAGAGTAGATACTTGACTTGCAGCGTTTTGATTAGTAATACCTGGTGCGTAAATTGCGTTATAGACATAAGCATCTTGATTTGCAAGTAAGCTAATTGCTGTATCGTAATTAGTGTTAACTAATCCTTGAATATTGTTAGCAGCAGCAGATGCAGCTACTGTTGGTATTTGTTCGAATAAATTTAATGCAACAGATGCACTACCATTTGTCAATAGACCTCCGTATAAAGCACCAGTTGCGCTGCCGAAAGATCCGTTTGCTGATCCACTACCGTTTAAAGGAATTGAAGCTGTGTAAGCTGCATATGCTTGACCTTGTGGGTTCAAGTAGTTTGGTGTTGGGAAGAATACATTAGATATTCTAATGTAGTTAGATCTGTTAGGGTAGCTACCTGTTATGTTTAAATAAGCAGCACCGCTTTCATCAGTAGCTACGTTTTGGTCTTGATCTCCAATTACGTATGCAATATAGTTATTTTGGTTTGGATCTAAAGATAGGTTAGTCCAAGTCTCTAATACTGTCTGACCTTGTGTATAGTCGTTTCCTTGTCTAACAAGTAAGGTAAAGTATCCTGAAGCTGTATCAGCTTGAGTTATCTGCCATCTAACGTTGTCAGCTGAACCAGAAGGTAATAACCCGTTAGTTGCTGTAGTAGCACCTTGGCTGTTATTCATTACTGTACCTACTGATAAAGTACTTATTTGGAAAGAAGCTGATCCTAGGCTATTAATAACCATAGAAGAAGTAGCTGCAGTATAAGAACCACTAGCCACTCTTGTTACTAACAATGAAGTACCTCCTTGTTGGAAGTAATTATAAGCTGCTTGAGAAGTTAAGTACTCTTGTGTATTACCTCCTGAAACGAAAGTAGTACCGTACTTAGCCTTATACTCAGAATATGAAGTTACAAGGGTTGGAGTATTTACTTTTCCTACTACTGTAGGGCCGATTAAAGCTGATCCTACTGTAATTGGACCTGCTGTTATTTGAGAAAGGTCGTTTTCTCTAAGGAAAACGCCAGGACTAATTAATGCTTCTGCCATTTTATGTGTTTATTTCTGATAATAAATAGCTGGTAACGATGGCAAAACCTAAATTATTATAATGTAGTAATTTCGCCTGTTTCTATGTTAATAGAACCATCTCCGTACTTCTCACCAAACTCCTTTAAAAGGGTTCTTTCTGCTACGGTAGCTTGCTTGATATGTTCTTTTAAACCCTCTAATTCAAGATCTAAAAGAGTTTTTCTGTAATTTAAATCGCCTAAGATTCCTACTATTTCGTAGACTTCTTTTCTAGTTGCTTGGAATTTTACTAATTCCTCTGGAGTTAATGTAACCTTGTTGCTCATTTTATTTTTGTTTTTTAGTTTTTACACTTTTAACAGCTGTTGAAGCAGCTTTTATTGTCTTATTTTTAGGAGCTGCATTTTCTGCTTTTTGTACAACTTCCTTAATTTCTTCAATAGCTGGTGCTATAGTTTCTTCAACTTGACTAGCTATCTTAGAGATTTTTGCTTTGTTCAATAGTACAGCAACAATTACTGCTATAGCTATGATGATAATTCCAAATACCATATGTTTAAGTTTTGTTTACTATATATAAATATCTAATAAATTCGAAGACCTCCAATACTTAGACCCTGCCAAGCATATAATCTTCAGCTTTTTTAGTTCTACCGTCTGTTTGCTCCATTTTCTCAACAATCCTACTATCTACTAAATCAGGGTGTACCCACCAATCTTCGTAGGAAGAGTACTGATCAGGTGCAATATTGCTTACTACAAGCTTATAACCAAAAGACTCTAGATACTTGCGAGACTTATCTCTAATACTTTGAGTTGGGTCGGCATAATAATCATGCTCAAAAGTAATTACAGCAAATTTATGTGTATGAAACGGTATTTTCTGTAAAACCTCATAAGATATAGTTGGAGGATCGCAGTCTACTTGTAGGTAATCCACAATTGTTTCTGGAATCAGTTCAGAATAGTTTAATTTAGTAGCATCACCTTGTATTACCGTATTACTTCTCTCTCTACCAAATTTCTCAACCCAATGTGCATCTATATCTATAGAAATTCCTTTCCATTCAAAGTCTCTTTCTAGTAGAGCTGTGTTATTGCCGTGAAACGGATCGGCTGATCCTATTTCTAGGTATGTTCCGTTTCTTTTACCGTCTAACATTGTAAGAACAAAGAAGTCTTGGTAACATTGGGAGTAATTTCGCTTTAAATTATAAACTCCTTTGAACTTATACTTTAACTGCTCGTATTTTGCCTTATTGTATAAAATTGGCTCTTTAATTCCTGTATCTAACCTTTTTAAGTTATCTTCTACAGTAGTTTTATACCTAAGAGGAAGATTATAGTCTCTCTTTAAAGTCCTCCATAAATGCAGAGATTCATCCATTAAACCAATCCACCAAGCTACTATAGCTTTTTCAAATACAAATCCAAATTCCCCTGGATATTCAACATCTGTTAATGTTCTAGGCTTATCGGTAGTAACTAGAGGTGCGATAGTACACAATGTATAAGTTTCTTGCCAATCTCTACTTCTTTCATAGGTTCTCGCTAATAAAAAATAAGCTTCTGGTCTTTTTGGAAGTAAGGATATCGCTCTCAATAAAACACCCTTAGTTGTAAAGACTCTACTACCTTGTCTTTCAAAGCATAGAGACATTCTAAGGAGTCCTTCGTATATTTGATCGTCGTCATTACCAAACTCTACACTTCTTAAATAATACCCAGCAGCTGAAGCTGTTTGCCCTATTTCTTCGTAGCAAAGTCCTAAATTAAAATTATTTTTAGGATTGAAAGGATCTAATATGTAATTATTTAGCCAATACTGTAAGTCCATTACGCTTTAGTTTTAGGGTCTACTCCATTTTCACAAGTCTGACAAAGTTTGAAGCAAGATAAAGGTTTAGGAATTATATCATTATATTCTTGATCGTAGATATTACCTATAATATGCTTTAAACCATAATCCATGCAGCATAGGGATACATCTCCATTTGGTAACACTACATTATGGTATAAGTCTTCTATACATCCACAAGTCATTTCTTGATCTCCATGATCCATATGCTTAAACCTATCTTGAAACTTTTGTAATTCAGGTTTAATGATTGCCTCACCTAATAAGTTACCTGCTCGAGACCAAAAGGTCGGTATATGTGCTGTTGGAAAGATATGTTTAACATCTTCATGTACCTCTCCCATAGACATTAAGTAAAAACCTTTAATTTCATCTTGTACTTCTTTAAAGTACTTTAATACTTCAATATAACGAGGAGTTATAGGGTGCTTAGCTATTCTTTCTTGATCAGGTAAGTGCAAACAAAATCCTCCATTAGGTCCTTGAGTGAATTTAACGTCTTTTAAACGCTTTATATCTTCTATAGTCATTCCAACACCTGTTGTAAAGGCAGATACTGGATGCCCTTGTTCATAGGCGTACAGTAACATATCCGTACAGTGCTTATTTAACCAAGGTTCAGTAAATCCTGAGAATGTTATTCTAATTTCTTTGGGTAATTTATCAATTATCTTTTTAAAATTCTTTAATGTCATCGTCTTGGTAGAGTCATAGACATTTAATAAGGTTTTTTGAGGACAGAAAGCACAATCTACTACACATCCCTTAGACGGTATAGAAGTTGTAAATTCTAAAGTAGGATATGGAGTTGATCTCCAATGCTCTTTTTCTTCTTCTACAAACTCTACGAAGTTATCAAAGAACTTAGTAGGCATTTTCAATAGGTAGGCAGCATTATCTTGAAATCCAAAAGTAATAAGTAAATTACCCTCGTATTCAGCAAGACCGGTACAAAACTCAATCTCACCTCCCATAAAGCTAAAAGGTTCTGAGATAGATTCAATATTCCAATCTTTATCCCAAACTACAAACCTATGATCGTATTTAGCATTTTTTTGTTCTAAAGTAGTATACCAAAAATGACATACGTGAATAATACAAATTCTTTTTCCTTTATAGGGTATTACTTGAGATCCTCCTCTTAAATTTCCGAGATCTCCTACCTGTCTTTTTGTTACAACCGTCTTAGAGGTATTAGTTTTTAAATCTACTTTTACTAATTCAGTAGGATTAGTCCATTTAACAAAATGGAAGGGCATATCTAAAACAGGCATCCAATTTTTTTCACAATAAGAACTTGGATCATTGGGAGCTTCTATTCTATTTCTCGCAACCTCTTTTACAGCTTCATTGTTTACTATTAGCTCTGACAATTCCATTCGTCCTTGTCCGTTTGTAGTAGTATCTCTTCTAACACCGCATAAATACAATAAACCTTCCCATTCTACCAGTCTTCCATCTTCTAGTCCAACAAATTCCCAAATAGGTTCAACATCTAGACGAGTAGTATCTACGGTACAGTAGTCTCCTATGTTAAAATTAGAATCTAATTTACAAAAGTAATTAACAGTACGTAAAGTAATGTCGTTTTCGGGATTTAAATATGTTAAGGGTCCCCAACGGTTATTAAATAATTGACCGTTTTCACAGTGATATAGAGTGTAATTTACGTGACGTAGGTTTACAATCAATCTTCCATTACGTACAAAAATAGATGGATTCATCAACCCAGTTCCGTTGGTAGTATCTGGAGGTATTATTAAGGGGTGAATTGAACCACCCTCCTGTAGTATATCTTTAACTAAGTTTATAACCATTATTTATATCTCTTATAACAAACGTATGATCTTTAATATACGCTATTTTAAATTAAAAAGCAACTTTATTTACTTTCTAATTCTGTAATCGCTTCTTCTAATTCTTGAAGGGATTGTATTAATATAGGAATTATCTTACTGTAATCAACTGCTTGTGGTTTAATGTTAGTAGGATCGACTTCACAATACTGATCTTTTTCGCCATTCACTGCATCAGGAAGAACTTCTTTTAATTCATGAGCAATAACACCATATGATCTTGTATCGTCTAATTTCCAAGCAAAGTTGTACACTTTTATTCTTGAAAGTAAGGATAAACCGTTAAAATTCTTTAAATCGTGCTTTAACCTATAATCTGAAGATGTTGCAAAACCTGTAGCACTATCACTGTAAGTTATTCCTCCTACATAAGTAGAGTTGTAGTAGTTTGCAAAAGAGTCATAAGATCCGCCAGCAGTCTTAATAATATTAAATCTTCCAGATCCGTTAGCGGTTCTATAAAGCCATACAGTTGCAACACTAGTACTGGCAGTAGTAGCGCCTACTAGTATTAAAGTTCCTTGGTCGTATGTAACACCGGTAGTTCCAGCTAGATTCCCTGTAAATCTAACAATATAATTAGTAGAACCAGCTAAATTGTTTGGACCAGTTGGACCAGGTCCGCCTGTTGGACCTGTTGGACCAGGTCCGCCTGGAGGTCCTGTTGGACCGCCACCGCCTGTTGGGCCTTGACCTCCGGGAGAACCGGTTGGTCCTTGACCTCCTTGCGGACCGAGTGTACCTTGACTTCCGGGAGGGCCGGGAGGGCCGGGTGAACCTGATCCGCCTTGTGTACCTGTTGTTCCACCTGGACCTTGACTACCTGGAGCTCCTTGCGAACCTTGTGCTCCTTGTGTACCTTGGGTACCTTGTGTACCTGTAACTCCTTGTCCGCCCTGAATACCTACATTTCCGTTTGTACCCGTAGTACCTTGCGTACCTTGAGGTCCGCCTGTACCTTGAGGTCCTATTCCTCCTTGTGCACTTTGTGCTCCTGTACCGCCTTGAATACCTTGTGTACCCTGTGCACCTGTTAGACTTGGATTATTGGTAAAGCTAGCGGTAAACGAATAAGATGCACTAACTGAATTTACAACATAAGAAGCTGTTTGAGAGAGAATTACATAAGATGCAGAAGCAGCAGTACCAGAAAGAGATCCGGTTATGCCACCTGTAGCATTCAAGCTACCTGTTACTTGAATATTATTCTGTGAAATAATACCATTACGAACTACAAATTCATTTGCCATATTCTAATACTTCTATTTACTATTTAACTGTATAACTCTTTCTTGCAACTCTTGAATAGTTTTGACTAATACAGGAACTATTTTACTATAATCCACCCCTTGTATTTAATTTCTCCATTTGATCCCATGCGATCTTTTTCTCCGAAAACTGCATCAGAAAGAACTTCTTGTAATTCATGAGCAATAACTCCATAAGACCTTGTATCGTCTACTTTCCAAGCAAAGTCATATACTTTAATTCTTGAAAGTAAAGTCGTACCGTTAAAGTCTCTTAAGTCATACTTTAATCTATAGTCAGAAGATGTTGGAAAGCTACAAGTAGTATCAGCATATACTATTCCTCCTACATAACTACCATTAGAATAGTTTGCTACAGCGTCATTACCTCCTGGTGATGTTTTTATTACATTTATTCTACCATAACCCGCACCGCCTGGTCTATACATCCAAATACTTCCTGCACTAGTACTAGCTGAAGTATTACCAATCAATACCTGAGATCCATCGTCATATGCATATCCACTGCCTGCAGTAGTAGATGAGGTATACTTAGCAATATAGCCTGTGGTACCGCTCAAACCGTTCGGACCTGTACCACCTGGAGGACCGGGTGAGCCGGCTGGCCCTGTACCGCCTTGTGGACCTGTACCTCCAGCACCGCCTGTCGGACCGGGACTGCCTGTTACAGCGCTTGCAGGACCTGTTCTACCGGTAGGACCAGTTGTACCTGTAGTACCTTGACCTCCAGGAGAGCCTGTAGCACCTTGCGGACCTGTACCGCCTGTACCGCCTTGAGCTCCTTGTGAACCGGGTCCTGTACCTTGCGGACCTTTAGGGCCTATTATACCTATTGTACCGGGAGGACTAAGAATACCTTGTGTTCCTATTGGACCTTGTGTACCTTGTGTACCTCCTATGCCTTGAATACCTACGTTACCTGTCGTACCTTGTCCACCTTGTGTACCAACGGCACCTTGAGGTCCTAATACACCTACTATACCTTGTGTACCTTGTGTACCTTGTACGGTTGGAGTTAGAGCATAACCAGCTGTAGTAGAAAAGGAAGCGCTTAGTACGTTTGCAGCATAAGAAGCAGTTTGAGCTAAAGCCGCATAAGATGCTGTTGCTACGGTACCTGAAAAAGATCCAGTAATACCGCCGCTGCTTATACTCATACTCCCTGTTACTTGCAGGGTGTTTTGAGATATAATACCATTACGGGCTACAAATTCATTTGCCATATTCTAATACTTCTATTTATTTTTTAACTGTGTAACTATTTCCTGTAATTCCTGTGTAGCTTTAACTAATATAGGAACTATTTTACTATAATCAACCCCTTGAGGTTTCATATTTCCGTCTGATCCCATGCGGTCTTTTTCCCCAATAACTGCATCGGGCAAAATTTCCTGTAATTCGTGAGCTACTACACCATAAGATCTTGTATCGTCTAGCTTCCAAGCAAAGTTGTATACTTTAATTCTCGAAAGTAAAGATAAACCGTTGAAATCTTTTAAATCGTATTTTAACCTATAATCTGAAGAAGATAGAAATTGAGTAGCACTATCACTGTAATCCATACCGCCACAATAAGAACCGTTAGAATAACAAGCTATTGCACTAGGGTTACCAGTAATTACTTTAGTGATATTTACTCTACCGGCAGTACCGCTAGGTACATACATATAAATGTAATTAGACACAATACATGCAGATCCGTTATCTTGCATTAAGCTATTACCTGCTGTTGTACTTGAAGTAAACTTCATAACATAATCGGAATTGCCAGATGCTGCTGTAGAGTAAGGACCGGTTGGACCGGTTGGACCGGGTCCGCCTGTTGGACCAGGTGAACCAGTTGGGCCGGGAGGACCTGGCGGGCCAGGAGGACCTGTTGGACCGGTAGAACCTACTGGACCGGTTGGACCGGATCCGCCTGTTCTACCTGTAGGACCTGAAGGGCCGGTTGGTCCTGCTACTGTGCCAGTTGGACCAGTTGTACCTACTCTACCTTGTGCACCTAAAGTGCCTTGATCACCGTTACTACTAGAAGCACCTTGTGTACCCTGTACGGTTGTACCAGTAGGACCTTGAGTACCTGTTCTACCTTGTGCAGCTGTAGTTCCTGTTGGACCGCCTGTACCTTGAATACCTACTATACCGTTACCTCCTTGCGTTCCAACGTTTCCAGCCGGACCTTGAGTACCTAATACACCTGTAATTCCTTGTGATACGGGGTTTCTAGCCGCGCTAGCAGTAACTGCCACAGAAGCGCTTATGGCTTGTAAATTATAAGAAGCTGTTTGTGCGAGATTGATGTAAGAGGCTGTAGTAGCCATTCCAGATATAGAACCTGTGATACCACCTGTAACATTCAGGCTACCTGTTATTTGGATATTACTTAAAGATATAATACCATTGCGAGCTATAAATTCATTTGCCATACTTAATTCTTTGGTTCACTGTCCCCAAAGCGTGGACTTTATCTAGTATAAATATCTAGGGGTGTTCTTATAATCCAAATCTAGATTTTTGAGTGTTATAATTTGTTGTTATATCTGATAGTGATAAAGCTGTATTATAAATCAGTGTAATTGCAATATTACCTATGAATGCTCTTGCTGACTTACTAGCTGGGTCACAAGCAATAAAGAAATTTAATCCACTTAATGGTGAATGATTTACTGTGTTTGTTGCTGTTGTTATTCCACTAGATTGGCATAAATAAGCTGTTGCAGAAGTGGAATTAACTGTTATTGCAATCATTGACCAAGCATTATTTGGTACGTACAATCCAGAATTCCAGTTATAGGTTGAACTACTATCATTCCAGTGATATCCAACTGAATTGCTAGAAAATAAATCCATACCAGTTGCAGCTACTGTACTTCCGCCATTCCCAGTTCTATTAAATATAACACCTGTATATCCATTTTGGGTTTGTGTTGAATAAACCCAAGCAATAAAAGTTGCAGCAGATAAAGCAATATTACTTAAAGCTGTTGTAACGTTTTTATTTGCAGCGAAAGTAAAATAACCGGGACTTGATGTATAAGCAGGACTTCCTACTAATGTTCCAGTATTATTTTGTCCACTTAAGTCATTCCATGTTGTTCCTGTACCAGGATATGATGCAGCATTTCCAGCATCTAAATTTAATATTAATCCTGCAGTTATAAAAGGTGATGCCGCTGCCGACATAACGAGGTTGCCTTTATTTAATGTATTACTCATTTGAAGAGTGTACCCAGCAGTACTGTTACTATTTGTATTTGATAGAATTAATGGCATTAACTTTTTATTTTTATAGTCCGTATCTTGATTTAAAGAAGTTATAATTTTGAAGTATTTCTATACTACTTAGTACTCTGCTGTATATGTTTACTATACTGTATTTACCGCTGAATGCACCGCCAAAATCATTTTGTTGCTCAGCAGCAGCTACACCATTAAATCCAGGATTACTATCAGCACTAAAGGAAGATTGGCTCCCTAATGATGTTGTGTTTATAAATAATTCAGCAGTAGTTGTAGAATAGTTATATGTTAATGTTGCCATGTACCAACTATCAGGAGTGATTCCAGCTGCTTTTTCAATTAAACCTCCAGCAATATTAAAATAACTCAAATTACCTGCTGCAGTTCTATTTAGAACAAATGCCCAACCGCCATTACTATTGGTATCTCTAGTTGCAATTAAACCTCTTCTAGTTGTATCAGCCATATTAAACCACACCATTACAGTTCGTGAACTTCCTGCAGGTGATATACTGCTTGGAAAGCTTTGTACAATTTGACCTCCGTTTAATTGAAAATAACCTCCTAAACTAGAGTTGTATGTTGGTGTAGTATTGAATGTTCCATTGTTTGAATTACCACTTAAGTCATTCCATGTTGTTCCTGTACCAGGATACGATGTAGCATTTCCTGCATCTAAGTATAATGTTAATCCATTTGTAACAATAGTAGGTGCAGCGGCAGGAGTTTTAAAATTTACCCCACCATTAGTAACTTTTTGGAAGTTTACACCTCCCAATCCTGTAACTCTTTTAAAATTTATAGCCATTTTCTATTTTTGTATTAAATATAGACTACTCTATATAATCTACCTGTTGGATCGGCTTCTTGAAGATCTACTGCCTGCACCCAAGCAGCGTTTTCGGTATCGTAATCATAAATAGGATCTTCGGGGGTTAGCTGTGCTACCCAGATTTGGGAATTTCCAGGGATAAACTGGCACTGAACCTGATACATATTATTTATTTTTTATTATTTATTATTTATTTTTATAAACCTGCTTTGGTTAATCTATCTTGTAATGATGTTATGGTAGCTTGTTGCTCTTGAATAGCTTTTATATATACTGCGTGTAATTGGTCATAGTTAATACCCATCTTACCAGTTTTAGGAGTTGTAAATACTGCTTCTGGTATAATCGCTTCCATTTCTTGAGCTATGTTACCATTCTGTCTGCCTTCTCCATAATTTTTATATTCATCAATAAATTCAAACCAAACGGGATTCATTTGCATAATTTCATTTATACCATATTCAATCGGTATAATGTTTTCTTTTACGCTTTCATCAGAAACAGGAGCACTTAATTGTCCATTTGCATCCGCTAAAACAGTTCTACTACCAGCCGCTACTAAACTTGTCATTCTAATATCTCCTGTTGGACGTATTACCATTTGGACAACTGATGTATCAGTTGTACCAGACCCTTTATTTTCAGTTTTAAATGCCATTTGTGAACAACCCGCATTTTCGTAGGAAGCAAAAGTCGTTTCTATACTTGCGTGCCATATTGCACCACTATTTCCACTTCCAGCAGTTTGATATTTACTTGTTCCACTTGCCGGAACTAAAGTAATACCTGCATCACTTGAAGCTCCAATTATCATATTACTTGCAAAAATACTTGTACCATTTACACCAAATTTATATCCTTGGTCTGATGTATATCCAACTAATAAATTACCGTTACCATCAAGCCTTAATTTTTCGTCTCCTGCTGCATTTAATACCTTCATTGCATAATTAGCATAACTATTACCTGCTTGTATTACAGTACCACTACCACCGGCAGTTGTATTAGTAATATTTACAACCGGATTAGAAGCTATTGCACTACTAATATTTACTTGCCCTGT
>Ga0114974_10000614_pt1 | contig 29302 bp, 29 predicted proteins | sample S_130206_EF_Meta_FD_87318 | JGI IMG/M metagenome (GOLD analysis project Ga0114974, IMG submission 87318) | Freshwater microbial communities from Lake Simoncouche, Canada to study carbon cycling - S_130206_EF_MetaG | ecosystem: Environmental > Aquatic > Freshwater > Lake | place: Lake... | reverse complement strand
GCCAAATTACTACTCGCACTAAAAACAGGCATAAACGAAAACAGTGCTAATAAGGCCACGAATGTCCATATTACTTTATCTCCTTTTAGATTGTTTATTAGTTCTCTCATGTTATTAATCCTTATAACTAAAATGTTAAGCTTTATGTTTATTTATAAACTTCGTACTGCATTTTTAAATTGTCTACCTCTGTCTTCGTAGTTTTCGAATAAATCAAAACTCGCACACGCTGGTGATAACAAAACAGAATCTCCTTTTTCAGCGAGACGTTGTGCCATTGTCACTGCATCTTGCATGCTTGTAACTTCAATCATCATATCGACGATATTTCCAAAAGCATCAATTATTTTCTTATTATCAACACCAAGGCAAATGATTGCTTTCACTTTTTCGTGTACCAAAGTCATCAATTCTGAATAGTCATTTCCTTTATCTACGCCTCCAACAATCCAAACTGTAGGCGTGTTCATACTATCTAAAGCAAAAAAAGTTGCATTTACGTTTGTAGCTTTTGAATCGTTAATGTATTGCACATTTTGAATTTTCAAAACCTTCTCCAAACGATGTTCTACACCTTGAAAATTAGACAAACTTTCGCGAATGGTTTGTTTCCGGATTTGCATCAATTTAGCAACTGAAGTCGCTGCCATTGCATTTTTCATATTGTGCTTCCCTTCTAGTGCAATGTATTGTGTTTCCATTACAAATTCCTCTTCGTTGATGTTGATTTCCATAGTATTTCCTTTTATAAACGCTCCTTTTTCAAATGTTTTTGTCAATGAAAAAGGAATTAATTGTGCTTTTGTTTTATTGTTTTTGAACCATTCTGAAATTGCTTCGTCATCTGCGTCGTAGATTAAAAAATCTCCCTCCGTTTGGTTCATTGTAATTCTAAATTTTGATGCGATATAATTTTCATATTTATATTCGTATCGGTCTAAATGGTCAGGACTTATATTGGTAATAATTGCAATATCGGGCCTATAATTTATGATGCCGTCCAATTGGAAACTACTTAATTCCAAGACATAATAATCGAATTTATCATCTGCAACTTGCCATGCAAAGCTCTTTCCAATATTTCCAGCAAGTCCAACATTTACACCTCCTGATTTTAGCAAATGGTAAGTCAACATAGTTGTAGTTGTTTTCCCGTTACTGCCAGTAATTCCTATTGTTTTGGCTTTTGTAAACGGTGCCGCAAATTCAATTTCAGAAATTACTGGGATTTTATTCTCAATTAACTTCTTTACTATTGGAGATTTTTCAGGTATTCCTGGGCTTTTCATCACCACATCAGCATTCAGAATTTTATTTTCTGTATGCGTTTCCTCTTCCCATTTTATTCCATTGATACTAAGAACTTCCTTGTAATTTTCTTTTATTTTTCCAAAATCAGACACAAAAACATCGTATCCTTTTTTCTTTCCAAGAATTGCGGTTCCAACGCCGCTTTCACCTCCACCTAGTATGACTAATCTCATACTATCGTAATTTTAAGGTTACAATTGACAGAATTGCCAATAATATTCCAACAATCCAAAACCGGGTTACAATTTTACTTTCGTGGTAGCCTTTTTTCTGATAATGATGGTGTAACGGTGACATTAGAAAGATTCTTCTGCCTTCACCAAAGCGTTTTTTTGTGTATTTAAAATAGGCCACTTGCAAAACCACTGAAAAATTCTCGGCTAAGAAAATTCCGCATAACAATGGAATCAACATTTCTTTACGAACCGAAATTGCCAAAACTGCTATAATTCCGCCAATGGTTAAACTTCCCGTGTCGCCCATAAATACCGATGCAGGATAGGAGTTATACCATAGAAATCCTATCAATGCTCCAATAAAAGCTGCAATAAAAACGGTCATTTCCCCTGAATCAGGAATGTACATTATGTTCAGATAATTTGAAAAAACAATGTTTCCAGAAACAAACGTGAAAATTGCCAAAGCAAGCACAGATATAGCGGACGTCCCCGCTGCCAAACCATCAATTCCATCAGTTAAATTAGCTCCATTTGAAACCGCAGTAATTATGAAAATTACAAACGGAATGAATATCAACCATGCCCATTTTTCATATCCTTCACCAGTCCAAGCCAATAATTCAGCATAATCAAACTCATTGTTTTTGAAAAATGGAATTGTTGTTGCTGTCGATTTTTCTTCAATTGGCGCTTGGTGAATTAAATTTTCAGTTTGATTCAACGAAACTTTATCGCTTACGAAATCTTTTCTAACAGTTACACCAGGATGCAAATACAAAACAGAGCCTACAATTAAGCCCAATCCAACTTGTCCAATTACTTTAAATATTCCCTTTAATCCTTCTTTGTCTTTTTTGAAAATTTTGATATAATCGTCAATAAAACCAATAGTCCCCATCCAAAGTGTGGTTACAATTAATAATATTATGTAGATATTATTAAGTTTTGTTAACAATAAAACTGGAATCAACGTGGCGATAATAATAATCAAACCACCCATTGTTGGTGTTCCTGCTTTTTGAGTTTGACCTGCAAGTCCCAATTCGCGAACCGTTTCTCCAACTTGCTGATTTCTCAAAAAATTAATGATTCTTTTTCCAAAAATTGTAGAAATCAACAAAGATAAAATCAATGCCAAAGCCGATCTAAATGTGATGTATTGAAACACTCCAGTTCCAGGAACGTTTAGTACTTTATGTAGGTATTCAAATAAGTAATACAGCATAATTTTAGTTTATTTGTTCAGTTGATCTAACATTTCTTTTACTATTTTCATATCATCAAAATCATGGCGAACACCATTAATTTCTTGATAAGTTTCGTGCCCTTTTCCAGCAATTAGAATAATATCATTGGCTTGTGCCAATTGACAAGCGGCTTTAATAGCTTGCTTTCTATCTGAAATTGAAACTGTTTTCTTGAAGTTCTGAGGCGCAACACCACTTTCCATTTCAGCAATAATTGTCTCCGGATTTTCAGTTCTTGGGTTATCCGAAGTAATTATTATTTTGTCACTCAATGTCGATGCAATGTCAGCCATTATTGGGCGTTTCGTTTTATCTCTGTCGCCACCACATCCTACAACCGTAATTAATTGTTCGTTTTTGGTTCTAATATCATTTATCGTTTTCAACACATTTTCCAAAGCATCTGGCGTATGTGCATAATCTACAATTGCTGTAATATTCCCTTTTGAAACGATGTATTGAAAACGTCCAGAAACACTTTCTAACTCAGATAATAATCGCAAAACTTCCAATGATTCTAATCCTAATTCAACGGCTGTTCCATAAATTGCCAATAAATTATAGGCATTAAATGTTCCTATCAACCGAACCCAAACTTCATTATCATTGATTTTCAATAACAATCCTGATAATTGATTTTCGAGGATTTGTGCTTTATAATCAGAATATGTTTTCAATGCATACGTTCGCTTTTTTGCAACTGTATTTTGCAACATTACACTTCCATTTTTATCATCAATATTAGATAATGCAAAAGCTGTTTTTGACAAATTATCGAAAAACGACTTTTTCACATCTCTATATTCCGAAAAGGTAGGATGGTAATCCAAATGATCGTGCGATAAATTGGTGAAAACGCCTCCAGCAAAATGCAATCCTTCTGTTCTTTTTTGATGAATTCCGTGAGAACTCACTTCCATAAAGCAATAGTCAACACCTTCATCGACCATCTGTTTTAGAAAGTGATTGATTGTAATTGAATCTGGTGTAGTGTGTGTTGCTTTGTATTCTTTGGTGTCAACTAAAATCTTCACCGTAGAAAGCAATCCCACTTTATATCCCGCTTTTTGAAACAATTGATATAATAAAGAAGCTACAGTTGTCTTTCCGTTAGTTCCTGTAATTCCAACTAACTTTAGTTTTTGAGACGGATTTTCATAATAATTTGCAGCCATAAAAGCCATCGCTTTATTGGTATCTTTTACTTGAATATAGGTAATTCCAGTAACGATTATTTCAGGAAATGTATCGCAAATAATAGCAATTGCACCATTATTAATAGCCGTTTCTATAAAATTATGCCCGTCAGAAATTGTTCCCCGAATGGCAATAAACACATCGTTATCAGAAATTTTTCTAGAATCAAATTCAATTTTTTCAATAGCAACATCCGTCGAACCATTTACTGCTTCGATTGCTACTTTCCAAAGTATATCTTTTAGATTTATCACGATAATTCTAATGTTATAGTTGCTTCACTTTTTATTGCTACTCCTGGATTAATGGATTGTTTTTTGACTTTTCCAACTCCTATTATTTTTACTTTTACTTTAAGATTTCCCAATAAAGCAACTGCATCCATTCCAGACATTCCTTTCAAATTTGGAATTACATTCTTTTTCTCTTGTAATTTTGTATAATAACCCGCGTAATTTTTCTCTTGTGTGGAATTCTTTTTATCCAGATTTTTCACTTCATTTCTTGTTGGAGAATCCGTAAAAATCTTTTGAGCTATTCTTTTAAATACTGGTCCTGCAACATCTGCTCCATAGTAATTATTATTCGAAGCGTCTGGGTCATGAACCACAACTATACAAGAATATTTAGGAACATCTGCAGGAAAATAACCTACAAATGATGAAATATAGTGTTTGTCGGCACCGCCATTGGTTCCGTAATTGGCTTGGGCAGTTCCTGTTTTTCCAGCCATTGAAAAATCCTTTGAATACAATTTTGAAGCCGTACCTCTTTTAACCACATTTTCTAAAACCGATTTCAACTTTAAAATCGTTTCTTGAGAACACACTTTTGGATTAATAATCTTTTTATTGAACTTTATCACCGTTCGGTCCCATTCCTTAATCTCAGATACAAATTGAGGTTTTACCATCACACCATTATTGGCAACCGAATTATAATAGGTTAAAGTTTGTAAAGGCGTTATTGATACACCATAACCAAAAGCCATCCATGGAAGAGAAATATTTGACCATGTTTTGTCCGAAGGTTGCGGTATATATGGTTTTCCTTCGCCTTTAAAAGGTAATCCTAACCGAGAATTCAAACCATAAGCATTCAGATGATTTACAAACTGAGAAGGATTATTTTTATAATTATTATAAACCGCCTGAACCATTACTGTATTTGATGATTTTTCAAAACCTTTGGCGAGTGAAATAGTCCCATAACCTCCTTCGTGAGAATCGACAACTCTTTTTCCAAAATAAGTAACTACACCACCATTCGTATTATAAACCGCACTTGTATCCACTTTTTTATCTTCTAAAAGCGTCATTAAATCGGCCAATTTATAGGTTGAACCCGGTTCATGAGATTCTGCAATAGCATAATTAGTGGTTTCAGAATATGTTTCGTTAGTAGCTCTTCCTAAATTTGAAATTGCTTTAATCTGCCCTGTTTTAGTTTCCATAACCACCACACAACCGTGGTCGGCCTTGTATTTTTCAAGTTGTTCTAGCAAGGCGTGGTGTGCAATGTCTTGGATAAAAACATCAATGGTCGAAATCACGTCGTAACCATCTTGAGGTTCTACTTCGTTTACATCACGAATTGGTTTCCACTGTCCTTTTGCAATTCTTTGTTTAAGGACTTTACCGTCTTTACCATTCAAATAGTTTCTAAACGCCCATTCAATTCCTTTTCCGTCAGGCAAGCCTTCAGGAGTAATGCGCTCATAACCAATAGTTCTTTGCGCAATTTCTCCAATTGGATGTTTCCGAATTGTTTTTTGCTCAATTATAATTCCACCTTTATAAATTCCTAATTTGAATAATGGGAAAGTTTTAATTCGCATGTATTCAGTATAACTCAAATCTCTTGCAACCAATAGAAACCTGTTTTTGTTAGTTCTTGCAGCGGTTAATTCGGAACGAAAATAACTACTTGGCTTACCAAATAATACAGCTAATGAATCGGATAATGGTTTGATATTTTTTTGAAAATCTTTAGAATCTGGTGCGACAGCATCGAATCGGATGGTATAATTTGGGATAGATGTTGCCAACAAACTTCCGTCTGAGGAATAAATATTTCCTTTATTTGCAGGTATAACAAAATTTCTAATTGAACGTTCTTTGGCCAATTTGCGCAAAGAATCACCCTCTACCCATTGGATATTGGTGATTTTCACAACAATTGCAAGCGCCATCAAAAAGATGACAACTGCAACCAAGTAGATTTTAGAGATTATATTTTTGTTATCCTCTACCATATTTTTTTCAGAAAACTCTTTTCTTCTGGGTTTTTAATAATAATTTTTATGGGTGGTGCCGAAGCAGGCAAAATTCCTTTTTCTTTCATTTTTAATGTCACCGTAGATTCCATTTTCAACTTCATTAATTCAGAGCGACGGTCAACAAATTCCGATCGTAATTCTTTTACTTCGCCAGTTAATTCAATAATTTTAAAAACTTTTTGGTCTACATTATTGTTATTGGCAATCATAAAAATGGCAAGTAGAATTAAGAAAACAATGAAACGCCAGTTTTTAGCCGCATTTGCTTCTTCGTTAATTAAAAACCTAGCTTTTAATATGCTGTAAACTCCATTTTTCATTAGTTATCTCTTTTCGGCTATTCTCAATTTTGCACTTCGAGCTCTATTGTTACTTTTAATTTCTTGAAAGTCAGGAACAATTAATTTTCCAATAGTTTTGAATGGTACAGAAAAATTTCCGAAGAAATCACGTTCTGGTTCCCCTTCAAACATTCCGTTTTTCATTAATCTTTTTACTAATCTGTCTTCCAAAGAATGGTATGAAATAACGCTTAATCTGCCTCCAGGTTTTAATATTTCAAGTGATTGTTCTAAAAATTCTTTCAGGACATCCATTTCTTGATTGACTTCAATTCGGATGGCTTGGTACATTTGGGCCAATATTTTATGGCTTTTATGCGCTGGCAAAAACCGTCCTAAGACTATTTTGAGTTGTTCTGTATTTCGGATTGGTTCTTCTTCACGAGCCTCAATAATTACACGTGCAATTGCTGGTGCATTTTTTAATTCTCCATAATCAAGAAAAACCCTTCTTAAATTTGCTTCATCGTATTCGTTGACCACTCGGTAAGCGTTCAAATCATTTTTCTGACTCATTCGCATGTCCAATTCGGCATCAAAGCGAGTCGAAAAACCGCGTTCGGCGACATCAAATTGATGGGATGAAACGCCCAAATCAGCTAAAATTCCATCAACACTTTTCACATTATGAAATCTTAAAAACCTTTTAATAAATCGGAAGTTTTCATTTATCAAAACAAATCGTTCGTCATCAATAGCGTTTTCCAAAGCGTCTTCGTCTTGGTCAAACGCAAATAATTTTCCGTTTGATCCTAAGCGACTCAAGATTTCGCGTGAATGTCCACCTCCACCAAAAGTCACATCCACATAAATCCCATCGGGTTTTATATTTAGTCCATCTACAGATTCTTTTAATAATACTGGATTATGATATTCCATTTGCATCGTCATTTATGTTTCCCATCACCTCTTCTGCTAAATCTGCAAAATCCACTTCATCATTAGAAATAAAATTTTCATACAAATCTTTATCCCAAATCTCAACAATATTAACTGCTGAAGAAAGTACCAAATCTTTAGAAATTGATGCAAAAGCAACCAAATCTTTAGGAACTAATAGCCTTCCTAGCGCGTCAATTTCAACAACTTTTACACCTGCTGTGAAACGACGAATAAAGTCATTGTTTTTCTTTACAAATTTGTTCAACTTGTTGATTTTGTTCATCATCAAGTTCCATTCCGACATTGGATACAGCTCCAAACAAGGCTGAAAAACCGAACGCTTCAAGACAAAACCGTCAAGAAGTGAAGCTGTCAATTGCTTTTTTAAAGGCGCAGGCAAAAGCAGCCTTCCTTTAGCATCAACTTTACATTCGTATGTTCCAATTATTGAATTCAATTTTATTGTATTTGAAATGGTTTTGACAAAAATATAAAAATTTTTACCACAATTTACCACAATATACCACTTTGTTAATAAGTTTTACCACTTCGTGAAAAAAACAGATAATCTAAGGGTTGCTTTCCTTAATATGTTCTTTGACAAATTGTTAAGGAATTATGTATATTAGAAAAAGAATCTCATAAAAAACACAAAATCATACTAAAACTTCATTGTTTTAGTGGTGAAAGAAGTGTAGAAAGTGGAGAATCAATTGTATGATTTTACAAATTTTACAATATGTAGAAATAGGAAAACCCAATTATTTAGGTCAAAAAATAATGTTTCGTTATAAAATCTTATATTTGCCAAAATCAGAATGTCATCATAATAATGGAACAAATATTAAAAAAAGAAGGACGCTACACCTATTTTGAAGCTGGAGAAGGAACGCCAATAATAGTTTTGCACGGATTAATGGGCGGCTTGAGTAACTTTCAAGCAGCGGGAACCTACTTTGCTGAAAAAGGATATAAAATTATTATTCCTGAATTGCCAATTTATACTCAAAGTCTTTTGCGGACCAATGTGAAGGCATTCGCCAAATATGTCAAAGACTTTATCACCTTCAAAGGTTTTGACAGAGTTATCTTAATGGGAAATTCTTTGGGCGGTCATATTGCATTATACCATGCAAAAATGTATCCTGAAAAAATGCTAGGACTTGTAATCACAGGAAGTTCAGGGCTTTACGAAAGTGCAATGGGTGATAGTTACCCAAGACGTGGTGATTATGATTATATTCAGAAAAAAGCAGAAGCTGTTTTTTATGACCCAAAAGTTGCCACTAAAGAAATGGTAGATGAAGTTTTTAGCATGGCTAACGACCGAATAAAATTAATCAAAACCCTAACGATTGCCAAAAGTGCTATTCGTCATAATATGGCCAAGGATTTGCCTAAAATGCATATTCCAACTTGTATTATTTGGGGTAAAAATGACATGGTTACACCTCCAGATGTTGCGGAAGAATTTCACAAATTATTACCAAATTCTTCTTTGTATTGGATTGACAAATGCGGTCATGCAGCAATGATGGAACGACCAGCTGAATTTAACGAAATTATGTATGAATGGTTACAAAAGAACCATTTGTAATACCTAATATAACTATTTTTTTTCATCCACAATAATTTCAGTATTTTTCTGAAACTTTTGTGGTGTTTTTTTTAACTACCTTTGCACAAATACTACTTGATTATGAAAATTAATACTGCCGAATTTATAATCAGCAATTCTGAAGTTGATAAATGTCCGAAAGATTTCTTGCCAGAATATGCCTTTATAGGTCGTTCTAATGTGGGGAAATCGTCTTTGATAAACATGCTTACGAATCATAAAAACTTAGCAAAAACTTCAGGAAGACCAGGGAAAACGCAATTGATAAACCACTTTTTGATAAATAATAATTGGTTTTTAGTCGATTTACCAGGTTATGGATATGCAAAAGTTTCCAAGAAAACAAAATCTGTTTTTCAGCAATTTATTACTGATTATTTTGAAACCAGACAACAGCTCGTTTGCGCATTTGTGTTGATTGATATTCGTCATGAAGCGCAAAATATTGACATTGAATTCATGTCGTATATGGGAGAAAGTGAAATTCCTTTTTGCATTGTTTTCACAAAAGCCGATAAAATCAGTAAGGTAAAAATTGATTCACATATTGCTGCCTATAGAAAACAAATGTATGCTAATAATTGGGCAGAAATGCCACACCATTTTGTAACCTCAGCAACAGAATCGACAGGGAAAATGGAACTTTTATCTTATATAGATGAAGTAAATCAAGAAGTTTTCAAGAACAACAGTCAGTTTTAGAAAACACTTACAAATATCAAAAAATCCCAAAACGTATCTAAATATGTTTTGGGATTTTTTCGTTAAAATAGCACAAACTATTTATTCAATTCTAGCTTTTCGGCGAAATAGTCACAGAAATCTTTCATAGTATCGGACATTTTTTCGTCGTCGGTAGCACGCTTGAAAGTATCGGACATGGCAACTAATGTTTGATGAAAAAACAATTTCATTTCATCTACAGGCATGTCTTTTGTCCACAAATCGATTCGCAAAGATTCTTGGGTTTTACTATCCCAAATAGAAAGCATAATGGCTTTGGCATCTTCGGCTTGAACTCCACCGTCTTGTGCGGTCCAACTTAGTTTTTCAGGGACTTTATTTTCGTCTAATTCTACGAAAAATTTAATTTCAGAGGTTGTATTTGCCATTATTTTTTAGGTTTGTATTTTGATTTTTGAAATAATTCCATTGGATCCATTTGTAGTACTTGTTGCAAAGTTACATCATTATTGTTCATAAAAGAACGAACAATTTGCCATCCAATCCAAGTGCCAACTCTTCCGGGCGTGTCGTTATCGATTTCCAAATAGAATTTTGAGAACGGTGCCACATTTATAAAACGGTTCGGTAATTTGGAATCGGTGCTGAACAATAATTTATCTTCCATAAAATAGCGCCACATGTAACTTTCGTTTTCTTGGCACCAGATTATCTGTTCCGTGGTGTACCCAATTTTTTCGGAATCGGTGGTTTCGGGCAATAAAACGTCTTTCAGATACAATTCTTTTCCTGCATAAATCATTTGCGAAAGCAATGTTTTGTCTGAAACATTTGGATTCTTTGTTGCTGCAAAACTCGAAACAATATCAGGCATGATTTGGTTTTGCTCAAAATTTTGCTTTAGATATTCTGGAAATTCATAAAATTTGTGGTTTTTCCCAAGATACAAATCCAATGAAATTAAAACCAAACTATCGGCATAAATGGCTTTGTTTTGATAATCCATTTCAGAGATTAGTGTGATTACTTTTGGCGTTTTCGTATTCGGAAAATAGTATTTTATGTGACGGAAAAGGTTGTCTAAATCGGCATTTACCTTTTCGAAATTGGAATATTTTTTTTGTACTTCAGTATATAATTCTCTGTTTAGTGGGTTTTGAATTTTGTTTACCCAAACAGAATCTGGAGTTGCAGCGGGAAATAAATAAGGGTATTTATGTTTGATTTTTGCCAAATTAGCAACAGGAGTTTCGTAGAAAATTTTATCGAAACGTTCTACTTTTACAGTTAAGGGAATGTTTTCGACTTCTTTTTCGATTTTACTTTTTTTATCGCAAGATGCAAATAGTACCAATAAAGAGAATAAAGACAGCAGATTTTTCATTTTACACATTTTTTAGCCCTGATTGTAGTGAAAATCCTTTTTTTGAGGAACGAAAAAAAAGATTGAAACGGAAAGCAGGAAATAGCTCCAAATAATTATTATTTTTGCAAAGATACATTGCAGTATTTTAAATTTTTACAAATTATGTCTAAAAAAAGCACCATTCAAACCGAAAAAGTTAATTTTCACATTGTCAAATGGTTACGTGATTATGCGCAGGCATCAAAAACGAAAGGATTTGTAATTGGAATTTCAGGCGGAGTTGATTCGGCGGTAACTTCAACATTATGCGCACAAACGGGGTTGCCGACTTTGTGTGTTGAAATGCCGATTCATCAGGCGGAAAGCCATGTGAGTCGTGGAAAAGAGCATATTGCACAATTGAAAAAGCGTTTTTCAAATGTTTCTAGTGTTATTACCGATTTAACTTCGGTTTTTGACACGTTTGTAATGATTGTACCTGAAGGCGACGATGAAGACAAAAAACACTTGGCTTTAGCCAATACCCGTGCGCGTTTGCGGATGACAACTTTGTATTATCATGCGGGAATAAATGGTTTTTTGGTTGCTGGAACAGGAAATAAAGTAGAGGATTTTGGGGTTGGTTTTTATACAAAATATGGTGATGGCGGTGTCGATTTGAGTCCGATTGCAGATTTATTGAAATCGGATGTTTTTGCACTTGGTTCCTATTTAAAAATACCTAATTCTATTTTAGAAGCCATGCCTTCAGATGGACTTTTTGGCGATGCACGTTCGGATGAAGAACAGCTTGGCGCCAATTATGACGAGCTAGAATGGGCGATGGATCAGGATGAAAAGGAAAAAAAGGCAACTGATTTTTCCGAAAGAGAGGCAGTAGTTTTTGCGATTTACAAAAAATTAAATTCGGCTAATAAGCACAAAATGAATCCAATTCCAGTTTGTTCAATCCCTACGGAATTTAAATAAATATACTACATTTGCAAAATGATAAAATGGTTGTTTGCTCTATTTTCTGAATCAAAACCAGCCGACAAAACAGAAGGTATGAATAAATTTTTAATTGTAGGTCTTGGAAATATTGGTGCAGAGTATGTAAATACGAGGCATAATATAGGATTTAAAGCGTTGGATTTTTTGGCAAAAAAAGAAGGGCTTTCGTTTGACAATCTGAAATTTGGTGCTTTAGCAGAACTTAAATTGAAAGGGAAAACTTTTTTCCTTTTAAAGCCCAATACGTATATGAATCTTAGTGGAAAAGCTGTTAAGTTTTGGATGGAAAAAGAAAACATTCCGCTTCAAAATGTATTAATTATTGCCGATGATTTGAATTTATCGTTTGGAACAATTAGAATTCGATCAAAAGGAAGTGATGGCGGTCACAATGGCCTAAAAAACATTACCTTAATATTGAATACTCAGGAATATGCACGTTTTCGTTTTGGAATTAGCGACGAATTCAAAAAAGGAAAACAGATAGATTATGTGCTTGGTGAATGGAATGAAGAAGAAAAAGCCAAACTTCCCGAGCGATTGGAAGTGGCATCAGAAATTATAAAATCATTTGGATTAGCGGGTTTAGAGAATACGATGACGGCCTTTAATGGAAAATAAATTACTTTAAAAGGTATAAACCTATAAAAACTAAATAAATACGTTAAATATTTAGTCGGTGACTGAAAAATATTTAACTTTACAAAAAATTATTTTTTAATGATAAAAAATTACTTATATAGCATCACAATGCTGCTTTTTCTAGTTTCTTTTAGCGCTTCTGCTCAAGAAACTAAGGCACAACCTAGAAACCAAGATACTTCAATTGAAGGCTTGAATTTCTATCCAAACCCTGTGAGCAATGGTAAAATTTACATTACTTCAAAATTATCCCTTGATAAAGACATTACGATATTTGATGTACTAGGAAAAAAAGTGCTGCAAACAATTTTAAACTCAAGAGAATTGAATATTGCTGCATTATCGCCTGGTGTTTACATCATTAAAATAAAAGAGGGCGAAGCCACTGCAACTAGAAAACTAATTATCAAATAGTTACAAACTCTTACTGTTTATAATTTAATGTTTATTTTACATCCAAATTTTATTATAAATAAAAAATCTCCTTATATTTGTTGACTTTTAAAATCTAAAAAATTAATTATGAAAAAAATTTACGCTTTATTACTTTGTATATTAACTACTATTTCATTTGGACAGGTACTTTCAGATGATTTTAATTATGCTGACTCAGCGCTTCTAAATGCAAATGGCTGGACCGCGTATAGTGGAGCAGGATCAAACGCAATTGATGTTGGTGCTTCAAATGGGCTAACATATACTGGATATTCCGGATTGACAGGATTTACTGCTGCTACAGAAGGCAATGCAGCTAAATTAGACAATACTGGGGAAGATGTAAATCGATCATTTGTTACACCTATTACTTCTGGGTCACTTTATTATACGTTTTTAGTTAATGTAACAGCTGCAGATGCAGGAGGGTATTTTACTCTTTTAGGTCCAGGTGGAACTGCAACAAGTCCTTGGTTTGCAAGAGTATTTGTGAAAAATTCTGCAACTGCCAATAAAATCAATTTTGGAGCTTCAAATTCAAGTACTGGAGTATATGGAACAACCGATTTTAACTTGGCTACCACTTACTTAATTATAGTAAAATATGACGTTTCTACAACAGGTGCTTTGAGTATGTGGGTAAAATCAACAGGAATACCTTCTTCAGAAGTTTCAGCTGGAACACCTGAGGTTGCAACATCAGGATCAGGGAACGCATCAGTGAATGCTTTTTATTTACGCCAATATTCAGCCACACAAAACATTACCGTTGATGGTATAAGAATATATACTACATGGTTTGGAACAGCTGCATGTCCTTTAGCTTTGGGCGCAGAAACAGCAACATGTAATGCCTCAACATTAAATTTGGATACTTATAATATTTCAATTCCTTTTACTGGAGGTGGAACAGGTACATATACTCTTTCAACTTCTGGAATCGGGACTATTGGAGGCGACAATCCTTCAACGGTAGCAACAGGAAATATAACAATTACTAATGTCCCAGAAGGTACTAGTGTTACTTTAACAACTTCAGGTCTTTGTTCCTTAACTAAAACGGTACTTTCTCCAGAGTGTAAAGTTATTAATACTTTGCCATATTCTGAGACGTTTCCTTATGCAGTAAGCTCTTCATTAGGTGTTCAACAGAAGTGGACGAATGTTAACACTGGTGACGACATCGTTAGTGTTGCTAATAGTTTAACATATACTGGAGTTACAACAGCAGGTAATTCAGTTATGTTTTCAGGAGCAGGAATTGAATGTTTTACTCCATTTACAACTACTACCACAGGAACAGTTTACGCCTCATTTCTTTTAAATGTAAGTGACTTATCAAATGTAACAACCGATTTAACTGCTACCTATTTTGCTGGTATTACGGATAATTTAAAAGGATACAATGCAAGATTTTTTGTAAAGAAAAATGGGACACAATATCAATTAGGATTTGACACTGCTTCAACAACAACTAATTATGAAACTACACTAAGAAATGTTGGGACTGTTGTGTATATAGTTGTTGGTTATGATTATGCTACAAATGCATTAAGTGCTTGGATAAATCCAGTAAATGGTTCAACTCCAACTTTTGGAATCAATCCAACTGTACCATTTGTAAATTTAGGAGGTTTTATGTTGAGACAAGACGGAGCGGCTTCAACACCAACTATTATTTTTGACGAATTAAAAATAGGTACTTCTTTAACAGATTTAGGTATAACTTTAGCGACTAAACAAAACAACGAAATAGCAGGTTTGAAAGTGTATCCTAACCCAGTATCAAACGGTGTTTTACATGTAGAATCTAACTTGAATACCGAAAGAACAATTTCTTTATTTGATGTTTTAGGAAAACAAGTAATCTCTACTACAACTTCAAATACAACTTTAAACATTGCTACATTAAAAAGCGGTGTTTATATTGTAAAAATAACTGAAGCAGGAAAAACTGCTACTAGAAAATTAGTAGTTGAATAAACTTCAAACTCATTTGTAAGGAAGTTTCCAAAAACATAAAAAACCTGTTCTTTTCGGAACAGGTTTTTTTTATGCAAAAAACTGAAAGTCAAATAATTGCAAAATTAAAACTTTCACTTTATATTAAGATAATTTAAATTCAATTACACATTTTATTTCGTAGCTTTACTAAACCCAAATAGTTATTTAATTTAAAAAAAATAGAAATTATGATAAATGTTTGTATTGCAGATAACTTTCCGGTAGTTCATTTTGGGATAAAATCGTATTTTAAGGAGCATGCTGAAATTAGTATAGTTTCAAACATCGGAAATTTCTCGATGATTCAAGATGCACTAAAAACAAAAAAAATAGACATCTTAATTTTGGACTTAGAGCTCAATGGCCTTTCTAGTATTTTTGACATAAAAGCAACATTAAAAAATAATCCAAATACAAAAGTGATTGTTTTTTCGGGGCTTTCTGAGCAAATTTATGCTCCAAACGCAATAAAATCGGGTGTTTCGGCCTATGTGCATAAATCAGAAAAATTAGAAACACTTGGTAACGTAATAGTGAAAGTAAGTCGAGGCGATGTTGTTCTAAGTGATTCTGTAAAGAAAAACCTTGCCTTAATCGGAAAACAAAACAAGAGCGAACGCTTGTATCGCAAACTTTCAAACAGAGAAATTGAGGTATTACGTTATTTGAGTGACGGGAAAAAAAACAATGAAATTTCTAAAATCCTTAATCTTAATGAAAAAACCATTAGCACCTATAAACTTCGATTGCTAACAAAATTGAATGTTACTAATTTAGTAGATTTAGTTAATAAAGCAAAAAAATTAGAAATTGTTTAGCTGTACCGCGACATAACTCTTCCTAGCTTTGTAGAAAAAGAATTGATTAATTTGTAGTAATCCATAGCCAAAGAAAGTGAATCAGAATTATCAACTTCTGGCTCAGGTGTAATCGAGTTTTTCAATTCTTCAATAATTTTATCTACTAAATACCATCGCATCGTTAGGATAGTTTCAGAAACATATTGGCTTATTGTTTCATTTTTTTGCTTGACAAAAATGTTTTGACCTTCCCAATTGTGCAAATTAAGTTTTTCGTCTTCCATTAAAATATCAGTAACTTCTTGTGCAAATTCTTGAGGCAATTGCATTAAATAGTGCTCGATGTTGAAACTCTCATTTTGATGAAAATAATTCACCAAATTATTATAAATGTCTTTAAACAAGGGGTTTGCCAATTCGACTTCATCCTCTTGCAAACTCAAATAGACTCTTTGATAAACTAAATATTCTTTTTTTTCAATATTGTGTTCCAATTCACCATCTTCATTTGTTTTCAAAAGTACGTCTTCAAATTCTTGTGTGATATTCCCATACAAAAGCAAAATCTCAATAATTTTACGTTCCAATTGGTACAAGACATCAATCTTTTCAATAGAAACAGAAACGTCATTTTTTACAATTTCAAAAGCTTTTTGTTCTTGTTTAACTTTTTTACCAACTTCAGCAATGTCTTTTTTTACCAATTGCGCTAAAGTACTCAGCAACACTTGTTCAGAAATATCCATTATTCGAGAACACTCTTGGATGTAAATTTCTCGCTGAATTCTGTCTGGAATTTTAGAAATACTCGAAACCATATCTCGGATTAATTCCGCTTTTTTTATTGGGTCATTCTTCGCATCTTTCATCAAAAGTGATGCTTTGAATTGTATAAAATCTTTAGAATTTTCTTCTAAATATAAAACCAAGTCTTCATAAGGTGTTTTTCGAGCAAAACTATCTGGATCTTCACCATCAGGAAAAGCACAAACCCGAACGTTCATTCCTTCCTCTAAAATCAAATCGATTCCTCGAATAGAAGCACGAAGTCCAGCCGCATCACCATCAAAAAGAACAGAAATGTTTTTTGTTAATCTATTAATTAAACGGATTTGGTCTGGTGTCAAAGCCGTTCCCGAAGAAGAAACCACATTCTCAATTCCAGTTTGATTGAACTGAATAACATCGGTATAGCCTTCAACCAAAAAACAATTGTTTTGCTTGGCGATGGCTTGCTTAGCTTGAAAAATTCCGTACAAAACTTTACTTTTGTGGTAAATATCACTTTCTGGCGAATTCAGGTATTTGGCAGCTTTTTTATCATTGGTTAGAATTCTTCCTCCGAAACCCAAAATTCTGCCCGACATACTCTGAATTGGAAACATTACACGTCCTTTGAATCGGTCAAAAGGGCGATCGTCTCTTGGAATTGTCAATCCAGTGCTTTCTAAAAATTCTAGTTTATATCCTTTGCCTAAGGCTTCTTTTGTAAATGCATCCCATGCTTCGGGAGAATAACCCAAAGCAAATTTCTTGATAGTATCATTGGTAAACCCACGCTCTTTAAAGTATGAAAAACCAATAGCTTTGCCCTCTTCAGAATTTAAAAGAGTATCATGGAAGTAATTTTTAGCAAATTCAGAAACCAAGTACATGCTTTCGCGAACATCGGTATTTGCTTTTTCTTCGTCTGTTTGAATCGTTTCTTCGATTTCGATATTGTACTTTTTGGCCAAATACCGAATGGCTTCAGGATACGTAAAATGTTCGTGTTCCATCAAAAAAGCGACAGAATTTCCCCCTTTTCCCGAGCTAAAATCTTTCCAAATTTGTTTGACAGGCGACACCATAAAAGAAGGCGAACGCTCGTCAGAGAAAGGACTTAAACCTTTAAAATTACTTCCGGCACGTTTCAATTGTACAAAATCGCCAATAACCTCCTCTACTCGAGCAGTTTCGAAAACGGTATCTATGGTTGCTTTTGAAATCAATTTATTTTAGGGGTTCAAAGGTTAAAGTTCAAAGTTACAAAGTTTTTAAGTAATCTAAAATATTACTTTTTCCTTTCAATGACATAATTTACCATCATTATCAAAGAATCTTTGTATTCTGATTTTGGATAATTTTCTAAAAGCAAGAGTGCTTCTTTTTGAAATTCGGCCATTTTATGTTCAGCATAGGAAAGACCATTGTTGTTTTTCACAAAAGCAATTACTTCTTTAACGCGATTTTTATCTTTATTGTAATTTTTAATCGAGTTGATGAGCCAACTTTTTTCTTTTGAAGTACAGGTATTGAGAACATAAATTAGTGGCAATGTCATTTTTTGTTCTTTAATGTCAATTCCAGTAGGTTTTCCGATTGCTTCTTCAGAATAATCAAATAAGTCATCTTTTATTTGGAAAGCCATTCCGATGAGCTCTCCAAATTTTCTCATATTCTCCACTTGCACTTCATCGTCAATTACCGATTTTGCACCAAGCGCACAACAAGCAGCTATTAAAGTGGCCGTTTTCTTTTGGATAATTTCATAATATACATCCTCAGTTATGTCTAATCTGCGGGCTTTTTCAATTTGAAGTAATTCTCCTTCACTCATTTCTCGAACAGCTACTGAAATGATTTTCAATAAATCAAAATCACCATTATCAATAGAAAGAAGTAATCCTTTTGAAAGCAAATAGTCACCTACTAAAACCGCAATTTTATTTTTCCAAAGTGCATTTATAGAGAAAAAACCTCTTCGTTGGTTGCTGTCGTCTACCACATCATCGTGAACTAAAGTCGCGGTATGAATCAATTCGATTACCGAAGCACCTCGGAAGGTTCGTTCGTTTACAGTCCCATTGGAAAGCATTTTAGCAGAAAGAAATACAAACATTGGTCGCATTTGTTTTCCCTTGCGATTTACGATATAATATGTAATTCTATTTAGCAGTGCCACTTTAGAAATCATGGCTTCGCGGAACTTTATTTCAAAAAGTTCCATCTCTTGAAGGATTGGCTGTTTTATTTGAGAAATTACATTCATTGTGTCACCAAAGATAAGGTTTTGAAACTGTTTCAGAAAATATTTTTTTATTCCAATTAAACCTTTTATATTTGACTTAGTCTTAACACTAAACCTTAACTAATCAACTCCTTATGAAAACAAATACTTTATTAAAAACAGTTGCTTTATTCGCTGTAATATTGCTTTCTAGTTGCTCAAAAGATGCTTTGGCACCAGATACATTTACTTCGACTGATGTTGTGCTTAATGCGAAAATGGATCAAATTACAAATGATGTTTCTGATATTATTGATGATCAATATGCAGAACAAAATCCAATGGGTAAAAATAGCATCGAAATTCCTTCAACCTTACCTCCTTGTGTAAATGTGACTACTACGTTGACTACTACTACATGGACAAAAACCATAAATTTCGGAACAAGTGGATGTGCCGTAATGCCTAACGGTGCAGTTTTAAGAGGAGTAATTACAATTAGTGGAAGTTTGAATTATTCACTACCAAACTATGTAATCACTTATACATTTGTGAATTTCTATCATAATGAAGTATTGGTTCAAGGAAACAGAACGGTTACCAGATCATTTCAAAGCACCGTATACCACACTCCAATTCACCCTGTAAACGTTATGGACATGAACATGACATTTACCGTTCTCGGAGATGTTTATACTAGAGTTGGAACTAGAACAAGAGAATGCATAGAAGGATTTGATACTCGTTTAAACTGGGCTGATAACGTTTATGTCGTAACAGGATCTTGGACGACTACTTTTCCAAATGGGAATGTGCACACCAATACGATTTCAACTACTTCACCATTAAGAATCAGAATGAACTGTGATTACAGAATTGTAAAAGGAACAGTTACTATAACAAGACCAAATCACACCGCTGTTTTAGATTATGGAACAGGAACTTGCGATAATATTGCAACTGTTGCTATAGATGGTGGAGCGGCAATTCCATTTACATTTGGAAATTAATAATAGGTAGATTTTAATTCGATAAAAACGTTCAGGATTTATTCTGGACGTTTTTTTTATACTTCTTTATTGGCTAATTGTCCGCAAGCGGCATCAATATCTTTACCGCGACTTCTTCGCACTTTTGCCACAATATCATTTGCAGCCAAAGCTTTAATATATGCATTTATAGCTTCCTCTGAAGCTTGTTGGAATTCCCCATCATCAATTGGATTGTATTCAATCAAATTCACTTTACAAGGAACGTACTTACAGAATTTCACAAGTGCATCGATTGACGCTTTATCATCGTTAATTCCTTTCCAAACTACATATTCGTAGGTAATTTTACTTTTGGTTTTATGGTACCAATATTCGAGTGATTCCTTCAAATCAACTAAAGGGAAATTAGCTGAAAACGGCATGATTCGGGAACGAATTTCGTCAATTGCAGAATGTAAAGAAACTGCCAATTTGAATTTCACTTCATCATCCGCTAATTTTTTTATCATTTTAGGAACTCCAGAAGTTGAAACCGTAATTCTTTTTGGAGACATTCCTAAACCTTCATTAGAAGTTATCATTGCAATTGCTTTCAAAACATTATTGTAGTTCATTAGCGGCTCGCCCATTCCCATAAAAACAATGTTTGACAAAGGATGGTTATAATACAAACGACTTTCTTTGTCAATAGCGATTACTTGGTCGTAAATTTCTCCAGGTTCCAAATTTCGCATTCTTTTTAAACGTGCTGTAGCACAAAAATTGCAATCTAAACTACACCCCACTTGACTAGAAACACAGGCGGTAGTTCTTGTATTTGTTGGAATCAAAACACTTTCTACTACTAAACCATCATGCAAACGAACTGCATTTTTAACGGTTCCATCGGAACTGCGTTGCATGGTATCAACCTTTATATGATTGATTACAAAATTGTTTTCTAGCATGTTTCGGGTTTCCTTAGAAACATTCGTCATGTCCTCAAAACTATGTGCGCCTTTGCTCCACAACCATTCATAAACCTGGTTTCCACGGAAGGCTTTGTCTTGATTGGCTACAAAAAAATCACGCAATTGTTCTTTTGATAATGCCCGTATGTCTTTTTTCTCGATTTGCATGGTGCAAATTTAGTTTAATTTGTGGATTTGTTTATTTGATATTTTGATAACTTTGACAAAAATTTTAAAATCCAAATTCACATGCACTTCATATCCCAAGAATTAGAAGATTATATCGAACACCATTCTGCGAAGGAGCCCGAATTGTTAGCGGCTTTAAATAAGGAAACGTATCAAAAAATCTTATTGCCAAGGATGTTGAGTGGTCATTTTCAAGGGCGTGTTTTGAGCATGTTGTCCAAATTAATTCGGCCAATAAACATTCTTGAAATCGGGACATTTACAGGTTATGCTGCTTTATGTTTGTGTGAAGGAATGCAAGAAAATGGGGAACTTCACACGATTGATATTAAAGAAGAATTGGTTGATTTTCAGCGTAAATATTTTGACAAATCGCCTTGGGGAAAGCAAATTGTGCAACATTTGGGGGAAGCGATTTCTATTATTCCAACATTGGAAATGAAATTTGATTTGGTATTTATTGATGCCGACAAAGAAAATTACCTCAACTATTATGAATTGATTCTTCCTAAAATGAATAAGGGCGGTATTATTTTGTCGGATAATGTGTTGTGGAGTGGGAAAGTTTTGGAGCCATTACAGAAAAATGATTTGAGCACCAAAATCCTTTTAGAATACAACGATTTACTCAAAAATGACCCTCGTGTTGAAACCGTTTTATTGCCTATTCGTGATGGATTGACTGTAAGCCGTGTAGTTTGATGTTGTAGTGTAGTATTTAGAATAAATATATTATTGAAAACGGATACCATAGCCCTGATGGAAGTGGAAATCCCACGCTTTTGGGCGTGGATTGAAACGTACAGCGGGAAATAGCTCCAAAAAAAATTAATTTGGAAAGTACTTCTTTTGTGCGCTTTGGTATATTTTAAACATCAGAAATCCCAAAATAAATCCGCTAATGTAGCCGCAAATTATGTCTAATGGGTAATGCAATCCTAAGTAAATTCTGCTGTAAGCGAAGAATAATGGCCATAAAAACAGGAATCCAAAATACTTGAATTTCCGTTTTAAATTTAGGTATAGAAATGTGGAAACTGCCATTGTATTTGCGGCATGACCTGAGAAGAAACTAAATGTTTTACTGGATTTTACAACTCTAATTATTCCATTAATTTCAGGATTGCTGCACGGACGAAGGCGTTGGAAAGTGTCTTTTACAAGATTTGTAAATTGGTCTGAAATTGTAACTAAAACAATCACAAATAGCAATAAATAAAGGGTTTGTTTTGTACCTATTTTTTTGTAAATAAAATAGAGCAAAACTAAAAAAAACGGAATCCAATTGGTTTGTTTAGTGATTAGCAACCAAAGTCCGTCGAAAGTGGATGAACCCAATCCATTTAAATAAATGAATATTTTTTGATCTAAAGAAAGGATTTTTTCCAACATTAAGACTGTCGTTTTATGGGACCATCATTATCGCTTTCTTCTGCTATTGGAGTTTCGGTTTTTTTAATTTCTTTGATAGGATCAGTATCTTTCAGCAAATTGTCTTTTGCTTTATTGATTTCTTGGGTGATATTCCCTGTAAAATCAGTTATAGATTTTGTGTCGAAACCATTTGCATCGGCTCCTTTTTGAATCTCACTTTTAATGTCATTGGTTGCATTTTTTAATTGCGCCATTGCTTTTCCCATAGTTCTTGCGATATCAGGAATTTTATCCGAACCAAAAAGCATAAGGACAACAAATAAAATTAGAATTAATTCACCTCCACCTATTCCAAACATAATGATATTTTTATTGCAAAGTTACAAAGTTTTTATGAAGCAATTTTTTAAATGGGCTATAAAAAAATGTTAATCAAATTTAGATTTTACTTCTTCTTTTGGCCAAGTATTGTTTGATATGTCAATATCTGCCGTTTCTAATTTTGGGTCAACTACAATCTTTTTAATTACTTTTTTTGTGGCAAATGTTCGCGTTACTTCTTCATCGTTCATCCTCCAAATTTGAGCTGGGAATGTTTGATTTTCAGTAGTTCCGTCTTCAAAAGTGAGTTCCACAATTATAGGCATTACCAATCCTCCAGGTTTATTGAAGGTCACTTCATAGAAATATTTAGGTGAGTCGAATTTTGCAATTTCTTCTGGTTTAAAGTTAGTTTGAATGAACTCGTCTACTGTTTTTATTTCTTTAATTTCCAAAGCTTTATTCATTTCCGGCTTAAAACCTTCACTTGTATTTGAAACCATAAATACCATAGGTCCGGTTGTTTTTAATCGATTTCTTCTTGATGCCGTTGGCGCTTTAAAGTTTTTTGGAGCCTCATTGCTAACAAAATATTGCTTGACTTCTTTTATCCCAATATCCGTATATTCAGTAGTGTAAAACCAACCTCGAATAAACCAATCCAAATCGGTTGCGGATGCATCTTCCATCGTTCTAAAGAAATCTTCTGGTGTTGGGTGTTTAAATTTCCAACGATTTGCATACGTTTTAAATGCATAATCAAATAATTCGTGTCCCATAATGGTTTCACGCAAAATATTTAGTCCTGCTGCTGGCTTACCGTAAGCATTGTTTCCAAATTGTTTTATTGCTTCTGAATTGGTCATTATTGGCTCCAAACTTTTTTGATCTCCGCTCATATAAGCTACTATTGATTTTGGAGAACCTCTTTCAACAGGATATGTTGACTCCCATTCTAATTTTGCTTTGTAATCCATGAAAGAATTTAAACCTTCGTCCATCCAAGTCCATTGGCGCTCATCAGAATTGACAATCATTGGGAAAAAATTGTGTCCCACTTCGTGAATTATTACTCCTATCATTCCGTATTTTACCCTATCGGTATATTTTCCATCGGCTTCAGGACGGCCAAAATTCCAACAAATCATTGGGTATTCCATTCCTTGATCTTGTGCATTTACTGAAATTGCTTTTGGATAAGGATAATCAAATGTTAAACTTGAATAACTTTTCAATGTGTGTGCCACGACACGAGTAGAATATTGCTCCCACAAAGGATTTCCTTCTTTTGGATATAATGAAATAGCCATTGTTGTTTTTCCAGCTAATTTTACAGCCATAGCATCTAAAATAAATTTTCTTGAAGTTGAAATTCCAAAATCTCGAACATTTTCTGCTTTAAATTTCCATGTTTTTTTCTTGTCGGAAAAGCCTTTTTCAGTTTCAATAGCTTCGGCTTGCGTCACGATTATTACTGGTGTGTCGAATGAATTTTCGGCTTGAGTATACCGTTTTACCTGTTCGGCTGTAAAAACTTCTGATCTGTTTTGTAAAACCCCAGTAGCTTCCATAATATGATCGGCTGGAACTGTAATATTAACTTCATAATTTCCGAAAGGCAAAGCGAATTCTCCACTTCCCCAAAATTGCATATTTTGCCAACCTTCAACATCATTATAGACTGCCATTCTTGGATAAAATTGTGCTAAGACGTATAAATTATTACCATCTTTGAAATGTTCATAACCTGAACGACCACCATCAATCATGTAATTATTGATGTTATAATTCCATTTGATGTTCAAGGCAATTTTTTCTCCATGCGCCAATGGTTTTGCCAAATTAATTCGCATCATTGTTTCATTAACAGTATATGAAATTGAATTTCCTTTAGCATCTTTTACATAATCGATTTTGAAACCACCATCGAATTTTTCTTCTAAATATTTTCTTGAAAATCCAGCAGCACTAATTGCGGGATCGATTTTAGCATTTTCAACTAACGGGGTTTTTGAAGTTTTAGCTGCTATATTCTGATCCAATTGAATCCATAAATACTCCAATGACTCTTTTGCATTATTGGTATAATTTATCGTTTCTGTTCCGTAAATTTTCGTGTTTTTATCATCTAACTCGATATCCATTTTATAATCGGCTTGTTGCTGATAATATTCAGGACCTGGAGCTCCAGAAGCAGTGCGATACATATTGGGGGTTGCCAATAAATCATACATTTGACGAAACTTATTCTTGTCTTCATGACCTAACTCTTTAGTTTTAGGACTTTCTTTTGCTTCTTGAGCAAAATTTGAAATTGTGGCGAAAAACAACAGAAATAAAAATGTACTTTTTTTCATAAAAATGTGATAATTAGCTTTCAATTGCTAATATAATTATTTTATTTGAAGAATAAATAGAAGTAGTTATTTTAACATTCCGCTAAAGTTATCTTCAGTAAGCAACAAACTTTGTTTTTTTCCATAAATAGTGGACTGTATTATATTTTGTTGCTCCGAATTTAATTCAAGAAGTACTGTGTTTTTTACTTCCAACGTTTTTATTTTCGAAATGTCTTTGATGTTGAAGTAACAAATAACTACGTTGGTTTCTATTTCTTTACTCAGATAATGTATAGGTTTTTGTAGACCATTAACTTTTATTGAGAAATTATCTAATATGTATTTCTTCATCAAAATAATATCGTCTGGAGATTCATTTGATTCCCCTAAAAAAGTTTTTTTATTATATTTTTTATAAAGAACCGCATTTAAATCGTCAATAAAAATTCGGGATGTAATTTGCACCATTTTCTTTTCTGGAGCATAATTAATTTGATAAATTGAAACATAAAATTTATGTATGACAAAAGAGGTTACAACAAAAAAAAGCAATGTTATTAAAGCATATAAAACTATTTTTTTCATGTATCAAAAGTAGTTATTCTTTTCCTATTTTGGAATAGCATTATAATTTACTGCTAATTTAGAAATCAAAAACAACATCATTGTACGGTTTTTTACTTTCAAAGCAGCTGTAAATTCTTTGTCTTCGATAAGGTACCGTTGAAAATCGTCAATATAAATTTCCGGGATTTTTAAAGTTTGGATGTAATATTTGTCTTCATAAAGTACGCCAACTTTATTCAGCAATCGTTCTTTTCGCTCCACTACAATTTCTTTTTTTAGCATTTCTGTTCTTCCAGAAAGCCAGTTTAATGGGGCGTCTAATAATCCGGAAGATGCTGTGTATAATTTACGTTCTGCGGGAGTGTATTGCTTTTGCCCTGGAATTATACTAATGCCTTCGGCGGCATTTTTCTTGACAATAACTTCATTCAATTCATTGATTTTTGGAGTCATAGTAATGGTAATCATTTCAGATTTCAAATCGTCTTCATCAACCAACATGCGTTTCATTTCTAAAGTCATGGAAGAAAAAACCAAAATATCGTCGGCTTTCGCCAAAATAAAAAACTCGCCTTTAACATTTGTAAACGTTACTTTTTCATTGGCTAAATTCACCACGTCAACTCCCGAAACAGAGGCGTCATCGGCAACGATTATTCCGTGTAACAGCTTTTCAATAGGTTGACCGATTGCCATTTGCGAGAGCAAAAAAAGGAGTGTTATAAATATAAAATTCTTATTCACAAGCTATCATTTCGTTATATTTTACAGCTAATTCTAACATTAAAAAGGTGGTTTTTTCAGTTTTATTAAGTTTTAAATTTTCAACAAAACTATTATTTTCTATTAGATAATATTGAAATCCTTTTACATTTTCTGATGAAATTTTCAATGTTTTTATAAAAAAATCGGAATGATACAACTCTCCAATTTTATATAATAACAGTTCCTTACTTTCAATTTTTATTTGATTTTTAAGCTTTTTTGTTCTTCCGTTTATTGCGTTTATAATTGGATCAACTGGTAAAGTTCCACCCAATATTGCTAATAAATGTAATGGTTTAAAATCACCCGCAGTTTTTAATTTCCGTTCTGCTGGAGTATACTGTTTAGGTTTTTTTTGAACAATTCCCATTGAAAAGGCATTAATTCCTTCATTTTTCTTAATGATAACTTCATTTAACTCATTGATTTTAGGAGTCATATTGATGGTTATCATTTCTAATTTTAAATCGTCTTCATCAACCAACATGCGTTTCATTTCTAAAGTCATAGAAGAAAAAACTAAAATATCGTCGGCTTTCGCCAAAATAAAAAACTCGCCTTTAGCATTGGTAACGGTAACTTTTTCATTGGCTAAATTTACCACGTCAACTCCCGAAACAGAGGCGTCATCGGCAACGATTATTCCGTGTAGCAGCTTTTCGTTGTTTTGCCCAATTGCCATTTGCGAGAGCAGAAAAAGGAGTGTTATAAATATAAAATTCTTATTCACAAGCTATCATTTCGTTATATTTTACAGCTAATTCTCCCATTAAAAAAGAAGACATTGCTGTGTTTTTTGATTTTAAAGTATCCACAAAGTTTTTGTTTTCGACGATATAATATTGAAATCCTTTTATGTAATCGATAGGGATTTTAAATTTGTCTACAAATAACTTTTCACTAAACGTTTCTGCAATTTTATCCAACCAATATTGTTTTCTTTCTACCTCAATGTTTTTCAAAAGTTCCGCTGTTCTTCCTGAAAGCAGATTGAAAAGTGGGTCAATTGTAAACGACGTATTGAGTCCAATTCTTGCATCTAAACCTGTTGCGGTTCTCAATTTTCGTTCGGCAGGCGTATACGATTTTTGTCCTTTTGGAATGATTCCTAATGCAACCGCATTGATGTTTTTGTATTGCATAATCATAACCTCATCCAAATGATTGATTATCATTTCCATTTTTACAAATAGTAATTCTTTATCAAAATCCTCTTTTAAAATTGCAATTCTTTTTCCTTTGTATTGTACTGCTGAAAAAACCAATGTATCGCCCTCGGTTGCTGAAATTTCAAAATAACCGCCACTTTTCGTAACGACAGATTTTTCAGTTGTTGCATTTATCACATAAATACCTTCTAAATTAGACACTTCTGCAACTATTTTTCCGTGTATTGTTGAAGTGGCACATTTTTGTGACCAAACAAACGAAGTCGTTATAATTAAAATTCCGATGATACTTTTTCTCATAATTAACTTTACAAAACAGCAATTTTCTGTGTTGTAAAAGTATCTTAGTGTCTTCCAAATTAAATATTAACGCCTTGGTAAAGTTATGTTAATAAATAAACTGTGCCAATTTCAGATTCAAAATTTACAAAATAATGTAACTTTGAACTCAACAAACAATCGAATGAAAATGAAAAATTGCATTATCGCTAGTACGTCAACTCTTTTTGGAGGCGACTATTTAGACTATATTTTACCCGAATTATCAAAGCATTTCGAGAATTGCAAAACGATTCTTTTTATACCGTATGCGCAGCCTAGTGGCATTTCTTATGAAGAATATACTAATAAAGTTGCTGCAGCTTTCTCCAAAATAAACATAGCTGTAAAAGGAATTCACGAATTTGAAAGTCCAAAACTAGCAATCGAACAAGCAGAAGGAATTTTCACAGGTGGCGGAAATACATTTTTATTGGTTTTCCAATTGTATAAACTGAAAGTCATGGATGCATTGGCGGCAGCTATAAAAAGTGGAACCCCTTATTTAGGAACTAGTGCTGGAAGTAATATTTGTGGATTAACAATGCAAACCACGAACGACATGCCTATTATTTATCCGCCAAGTTTTCAAACTTTAGGAATTGTTCCCTTCAATTTGAACCCCCATTATTTAGATGCCGATTTGCAATTAAAACACAACGGCGAAACGCGGGAAACTCGAATTAAAGAATTTCATCAGTTTAATACATTACCCGTTTTAGGGTTGCGAGAAGGAAGTTGGCTTGAAGTCAAAGGCGATAAAATCATGTTAAAAGGAACGCTTTCGGCACGCCTTTTTAGACAAAACAAAAATCCCGAAGAATTGGAATCAGGAAGTGACTTGAGTGACTTAAAATAAAAAATGCCTCGCGATTTGCGAGGCATTTTTTATTTATTTAAAACTAGCTATTATTTTAAAGCGTCAACTTTTGCTTTAACTTCTTCTAGTGAACCTTCAAATACTTGAACGTTTGTAGTGCTTTTATCTGATGTTATTACGGTTGCTTTCGCTTTTCCGTTGGTATTCGTTATTTCAACTTTCACCATTTTCGCATCTCCTTTTTTAGCGCAACATTCCATTTTTTCTTCAGAAGCCATGAATTTTCCATCAGCATCATAATGAGACAAACACATTTCTTTTTGCTCTGGAGTACATTTAAGACTGTCGCACATTGCAGCACATTCGTCTTTAGTCATCGTGGCACATTTACTCATGTCACATTTGCCCATCATGTTTCCTTCAGCACCTTCCATTTTTACAATGACAACTTTTGAAATATTTTCATGACTTCCATTTCCTAATATTGGTGCAATTACCAATCCTATTAAACAAGTCAATTTAATTAAAATGT
>Ga0114974_10000613_pt1 | contig 29315 bp, 34 predicted proteins | sample S_130206_EF_Meta_FD_87318 | JGI IMG/M metagenome (GOLD analysis project Ga0114974, IMG submission 87318) | Freshwater microbial communities from Lake Simoncouche, Canada to study carbon cycling - S_130206_EF_MetaG | ecosystem: Environmental > Aquatic > Freshwater > Lake | place: Lake... | reverse complement strand
TCATCGCTAGGATATCGGCCACCCGCACCACAGGCATTTAGCCCAGTCCCACAACCTCTAGATCGGGCGGCGGCGATGCAATAGTCTCTCTATGCCGATGGTACAAAATATCCGTCAGGTCAGCCAGCAGCCCTACGGTTCGGGCAATGGCTACGGTTATGTGCAGCCCGGCGGCCCGGAAGGCGCCTATGGTTATGGCCGCTTCGTGCAGACCGGCCGTCCGGCCGTGGCGCAGGGCAGCGCTGCCGTGGTTGCGCAGAACACCGTCGCCGTCGGCGGCGCGGTTGCCGGCGGCCAGTGCCGCTGGGCCGACACCACCGTGGTCAAGGCGATCCACGCCATCTGCCTGTCGCGCGATGGTCACCAGTTCCCCGCCGCGCACATGATCGGCGATACCTGGATCAACTCGGGCTATGAGGGCGAGGTCGTCCGCTGCCTGCCGGGCTCAAGCCTAAAGGTGATGGTCGGCTCGGTGATGATGGGCGAACAGGGCATGGCGGTTTCGCTGAACGACGCCCAGATCCTGTCCTGCGCCCCGGGTCAGGCCGTGCGCCACTACAAGGACGGCATGCTGAAGTGCGCCGTGGCCGAGAAGGTGCCGGACTGCACCGAGCGCAACAATCTGCGCAAGTGGGGCACCAACGACATGTTCTTCACCTATGTCACCCGCGTCTGTCTGGATCAGAAGCGCGAGATGGTCGGCGGCATGAGCCGGGTCAGCTCGGGCTACAGCTACTCCATGACCTCGCAGCAGCGGGACATGGCGGCGCAGGCAGCCCAGTCCAAGGCGCGCGAACTGAAGCTGTCGGGCATGAGCCTGAATGGCGGGGTCGGCCAAGGCGCTTACTAGACAAGCCGAGAGGCTTTACGGAATCCGGGGCAATTAGGGGCTCTGGATGGTCAGGAAAGGCGTCCTGCTTGCACTGCAGGGCGCCTTTTCATTTGCGGGCCATCTGCCGCGTTGCACAAGGCCCACCCCCTGCTATTGTGCGCCCGCTTTCCACCCCGCCTTTGAAGGCTAACCCCATGAATATCCATGAATATCAGGCCAAACAGGTTATTGCCGGATTCGGCGTGCCTGTTCCGAAAGGCAAGGCTGCCTTTACAGTCGAGGAAGCGGTCAAGGCTGCCGAAGAACTGGGCGGTCCGGTCTGGGTGGTGAAAGCACAGATCCATGCGGGCGGCCGCGGCAAGGGCGGCGGCGTCAAAGTCGTGAAGTCCATCGCGGATGTGAAAAAGGAAGCCGAGAAAATCCTCGGCATGACCCTGGTCACCCACCAGACCGGCCCGGCGGGCCGGCTGGTGAAGCGGCTCTATATAGAAGACGGCAGCGCCATCGAGCGCGAACTCTATCTGTCGGCGCTGGTGGACCGCGCCACCAGCCGCATCGCCTTCATCGTCTCCACCGAAGGCGGCATGGACATCGAGGAAGTGGCGCACAAGACGCCGGAAAAAATTCACACATTCCAGATCGAGCCGGTCGCCGGCTACTCGCCCTATATCGGCAACGAGATCGCCGTGGCGCTGGGCGTCAAGGGCGACGCCGCCAAGCAGATCGGCAGGGTCGTGAAAGGCCTTTACGACGCTTTCATCGCCAAGGACATGAGCCTTCTGGAAATCAATCCGCTGGTGATCACCAAGGACGGCAACGTCATCTGCCTGGATGCCAAGCTGAACTTCGACGACAATTCGCTCTACCGCCACAAGGACATCCAGGAACTGCGCGACCTGGACGAGGAAGACCCGGCGGAAGTCGAAGCCAGCAAGTACGACCTCTCCTACATCAAGCTCGATGGCGAGATCGGCTGCATGGTCAATGGCGCAGGCCTGGCCATGGCGACCATGGACATCATCAAGCTGTTCGGCAGCGAGCCCGCCAACTTCCTGGACGTCGGCGGCGGCGCCACCAAGGAAAAAGTCACCCAGGCCTTCAAGATCATCGTCAGCGATCCCAATGTGAAGGGCATCCTGGTCAACATCTTCGGCGGCATCATGAAATGCGACATCATCGCCGAAGGCATCGTCGCCGCCGCCAAGGAAATTGCGCTGAACGTGCCGCTGGTGGTCCGTCTGGAAGGCACCAATGTCGAAAAGGGCAAGGAGATACTGGCCAAATCGGGCCTGGCCATCACCAGCGCCGACAATCTTGCCGACGCCGCCCAGAAGGTCGTCGCCGCCGTGAAGGGTTCGAAATAATGTCCATTCTGGTCGACAAGAATACCAAGGTCATCTGCCAGGGCTTCACCGGCAACCAGGGCACCTTCCATTCCGAGCAGGCGATTGCCTACGGAACGAAAATGGTCGGCGGCACCACGCCGGGCAAAGGCGGCTCGACCCATCTGGGCCTGCCGGTGTTCGATACCGTGCGCCAGGCCAAAGAGAAGGTCGGCGCCGACGCCAGCGCCATCTATGTCCCGCCGCCGTTTGCGGCCGACGCCATCCTGGAAGCGATCGACGCGGAAATTCCGCTGATCGTCTGCATCACCGAAGGCATTCCGGTACTGGACATGGTGAAGGTGAAGCGGGCGCTGTCCGGTTCCAAGTCGCGCCTGATCGGCCCCAACTGCCCCGGCGTGATCACGCCGGGCGAATGCAAGATCGGCATCATGCCGGGCCACATCCACAAGCGCGGCACCGTAGGCATCGTGTCGCGCTCCGGCACTCTCACCTATGAAGCGGTGTGGCAGACCACCGCCGTGGGCCTGGGCCAGACCACCTGCGTCGGCATCGGTGGCGATCCCGTCAAGGGCACCGAGCATATCGACGTGCTGGAAATGCTGCTGGCCGATCCGGAAACCCAGAGCATCATCATGATCGGCGAGATCGGCGGCACCGCCGAGGAAGACGCCGCCGACTTCATCAAGCGCTCCAAGGTGAAAAAGCCGATGGTGGGCTTCATCGCCGGCGTCACCGCGCCGCCGGGCCGCCGCATGGGCCATGCCGGCGCCATCATTTCGGGCGGCAAGGGCGGCGCCGACAGCAAGATCGAGGCGATGAAGGCGGCGGGCATCCGCGTCTCGCCGAACCCTGCAGCGCTGGGCACTACCCTGGTCGAATTGCTCTCCGGTAAATAGCCGCCTTCAAACCGTCATCCTCCCGGTCCACAAATTGGACTGGGGACATGCGCGCGCGGCGGGGCACGTCCCCCGCTTTTGCCGTGCATATGGGGCTTATTGAGCCCATATTAACTGCATTCAGCGTTGAATCGGCTGGAAGAAGCAGTTACCACGCACCGCCAACAGCGACGCGGCACCAGGAAGGGCCAGAGCCCAACAAGCTCAGCCATAAGCGTTTGAAATGACTGAACAATCCCCATCAGACAAACTGAACCGCGCTTCCAACGAAATTTTCGAAGCGACATCCTTTCTCAACGGCACCAACGCCGCCTATGTCGAGCAGCTCTATGCCGCCTGGCTGGCCAACCCGGGTTCGGTCGAAGAAGGCTGGCAGGCCTATTTCGCCCAGGCCGGCGAACAGGGGCTTTCGCCCACCCAGCTGGGCCGTGGCCCGGCCTGGAAGCGCGATCAAAAGCCGGACATCGCCAGCGGCGACCTGATCGCCGCCCTTACCGGCCAGCCCCCCCCCGCCGCCCCGGGCAAGCCGGGCCCAAAAGACGGCAAGGGCAAGCCCGCCGCTGCCGCCCCGTCCGCCGCCAGCACCACCGAAGCGGCGCGCGCCTCCATCCATGCGGTGCAGATGATCCGCGCCTATCGCATGATCGGCCATCTCGAGGCCGATCTCGATCCGCTGGGCATCACGCCCAAGACGCCGCAAACGACCCTGGACCCCAAGCATTACCAGTTCGAAGGCGCCGCGCTGGATACGCCGGTCTATGTCGACGGCATTCTGGGCCTCGACACGACCACGCCGCGCGCCCTGCTGGAAAAACTGCGAACCATCTATTGCGGCCGCATCGGCTATGAGTTCATGCACATCAACGATGCCGAGCAGAAGAGCTGGCTGCAGCGCCGCATCGAAGGCGCCGACAACCAGATCGGCTTCACGCCTGAAGGCAAGAAGGCGATCCTCAACAAGCTGATCGAGGCCGAAGGCTTCGAGAAATTTGCCTCCAACCGTTTCGTCGGCACCAAGCGCTTCGGCCTGGACGGCGGCGAGGCCACGATCCCGGCGCTGGAACAGATCATCAAGCGCGGCGGCCAGCTGGGGGTGAGCGAAATCGTGCTGGGCATGGCCCATCGCGGCCGGTTGAACGTGCTGGTCAATGTGATGGGCAAGCCCTATCGCCAGCTGTTCCACGAATTCCAGGGCGGCGCGGCCAATCCTTCGGATGTCGAAGGCTCGGGCGACGTCAAATACCATCTGGGCGCCTCCAGCGACCGTGAGTTTGACGGCCACAAGGTTCACCTGTCGCTGACCCCCAACCCCTCGCATCTGGAAATCGTCAATCCGGTGGTGCTGGGCAAGGCCCGCGCCAAGCAGTGGCAGCTGCGCGATATCGATGCGCGCACCAGCGTGCTGCCGGTCCTGATCCATGGCGACGCGGCCTTCGCGGGCCAGGGCGTGGTGGCCGAATGTTTCGCCATGTCGGGCATCAAGGGCTTCCGCACCGGCGGCACCATGCATTTCGTCATCAACAACCAGATCGGCTTCACCACCGCGCCGATGTTCTCGCGCTCCTCGCCCTATTGCACCGACATCGCCCTGATGGTGCAGGCGCCAATTTTCCACGTGAATGGCGACGATCCCGAAGCCGTGGTGCATGCCACCCGCATCGCCATCGAATTCCGCCAGAAATTCAAGAAAGACGTCGTGCTCGACATGATCTGCTATCGCAGGTTCGGTCATAACGAGAGCGACGAGCCGGCCTTCACCCAGCCGCTGATGTACCGGGTGATCAAGGATCACGCTTCGACCCTGCAGCTCTACACAGCCAGACTGGTGAAGGAAGGTACGCTGACGCAAGGCGAAGCCGACGCCATGGGCGCCGCCTTTATCCAGAAGCTGGACCAGGAATTCGAAGCCTCCAAGTCGCATCTGCCCAACCGCGCCGACTGGCTGGATGGCCGCTGGCAGGGACTGGAAACCGCCCCCAAGAACAGCGACCGCCGGGGCGAAACCGGCGTGGCCGAAGAGGTTCTGCGCAAGGTCGGCAAGGCGCTGGTCACGGCGCCCGAAGGCCTCAACCTGCACAAGACCATCGCCCGCCAGCTGGAAGCCAAGGCCAAGATGTTCGAAAGCGGCGAAGGCTTCGACTGGGCGACTTGCGAAGCTCTGGCGCTGGGCAGCCTGCTGGATGAAGGTTCCTATGTCCGTTTTTCGGGCCAGGATTCCACCCGCGGCACTTTCAGCCAGCGCCATGCCGCGCTGGTCGATCAGCAGACCGAGGAACGCTATTACCCGCTGCAGCATATCGACGCGAAACAGGGCTGCTTCGAGATCATCGACACATTGCTGTCGGAAGAAGCGGTGCTGGGCTTTGAATATGGCTACTCCACCGCCGAGCCCAAGGCGCTGGTGCTGTGGGAAGCCCAGTTCGGCGATTTCGCCAACGGCGCCCAGGTTGTGATGGACCAGTTCATCGCCAGCGGCGAAATGAAGTGGCTGCGCATGTCGGGCATCACGTTGCTGCTGCCGCACGGCTATGAAGGCCAGGGGCCGGAACATTCCAGCGCCCGCCTCGAGCGCTATCTCCAGCTATGCGCGCAGGACAATATGCAGGTCTGCGTGCCGACCACGCCGGCCAATTATTTCCACATCCTGCGCCGCCAGATGCATCGCAGTTTCCGCAAGCCCCTGGTGGTACTGACGCCCAAGTCGCTGCTGCGCCACAAGAAGTGCACCAGCTTCCTGTCGGACATGGTTCCGGACACCTCATTCCACCGCGTGCTGCGCGACCAGGCCGAAGTCGTGCCCGGCGCCACCACGGTCAAGCTGGTGAGCGACGACAAGATCAAGCGCGTCGTCTTGTGCACCGGCAAGGTCTATTTCGACCTGATGGAAGAGCGCGAGAAGCGGGGCGAGAACCGCATCCAGATCCTGCGCCTGGAACAGCTCTACCCCTTCCCGGAGAACGTGCTGGCCCAGGAACTGGCCCGCTTCCCCAAGGCCGAGATCGTCTGGTGCCAGGAAGAGCCCCAGAACCAGGGCGCCTGGCATTTCGTGCGCTCGCGCATCGAAGACACTGTCGCCAAGCTGGGCGGCAAGGCCAGCCCGCGCTATACCGGCCGTCCCGAATATGCCTCCACCGCGGCAGGCCTGATGAAGCAGCACCTGGCCGAACTCGCTGCCTTCCTCAACGACGCTTTGACCCTCTAATCGAGTAGAGTCGCTTATGACCATTGAAATCAAAGTCCCAGCCATGGGCGAGTCCGTCACCGAGGCGACCATTTCGAAGTGGTTCAAGAAGGAAGGCGATACGGTCAAGCGCGACGAGCCATTGCTGGAACTGGAAACCGACAAGGTGACGGTGGAAGTGCCCTCGCCTGCCGACGGCGCCATTGAATCCATCTCCGCCCAGGCCGGCGCCACCGTTCAGGTGGGCGCGCTGCTGGGCGCCATTGCGGAAGGCGCGGCCAGCGCCGCCAAGCCTGCCGCCGCCAAGGCCGAGGCGCCCAAGACTTCCACTCCCGCCCCTGCTCCCGCCAAGACCGACGCGCCGGCCATGCCGTCGGCCAAGCGCATTGCCGAGGAATCCGGTATCGCTGTTTCCTCCGTCGCCGGCACCGGCAAGGATGGCCGCGTTACCAAGGGCGACATGCTGGGTGCGCTCGCCGCGCGCTCCTCGGCCCCGGCGCCCGCCTCCGCCGCCCCGGCAGGCCCCCGCCACAATGAAGCGCGCGAGGAACGCGTGCCGATGACCCGACTGCGCAAGACCATCGCGCTGCGCCTGAAGGAATCGCAGAACACCGCCGCCCAGCTCACCACCTTCAACGAGGTGGACATGACAGCGGTGATGGGCCTGCGCGCCTCCTACAAGGATGTGTTCGAGAAGAAGCATGGCGTGAAGCTGGGCTTCATGGGCTTCTTCGCCAAGGCCGTGGTCGCGGCGCTGAAGGAACTGCCCAACGTCAATGCCGAGATCGAAGGCGACAGCATCGTCTACAAGAATTACTTCGATATCGGCGTCGCGGTGTCGACCGAGCGCGGGCTGGTGGTGCCGGTGGTGCGCGACGCTGATCGCCTGTCGCTGGCCGACATTGAAAAGGCCATCGTGGATTTCGGCACCCGCGCCCGCGACAACAAGCTGAAGCTGGAAGAGCTGCAGGGCGGCACTTTTTCCATCACCAATGGCGGGGTGTTCGGTTCGCTGATGTCCACGCCGATCCTGAATTCGCCCCAGTCGGGCATTCTGGGCATGCACAAGATCCAGCCCCGCCCCATGGCGGTAAAAGATGAAAAGGGCGTCGACAAGATCGAAATCCGCCCCATGATGTATCTGGCGCTGTCCTACGATCACCGCATCGTGGACGGCCGCGAGGCCGTCACCTTCCTGGTGAAGGTGAAGGACAATCTGGAAGACCCCCAGCGGCTTCTGCTCGATATCTGACAAAAAGGCGGCTTTGGCCGCCTTTTTTATTGTCCGATTTTTTGGTCAACTCTGTCGGATCGGAGCGGGTTCCCGCGTCCTCGGGACGAAATGACGGAGATACGCCATGGCCTATGTTGACGGTTTTGTGATCGCGGTTCCGAAAAACAAGCTGGACGCCTACAAAGAGATGTCGCGCAAGTGCGAGCCGCTCTGGCGCGAATTCGGCGCCACTGATTATGTCGAGTGTGTCGGCGATGATGTGCCGTATGGCGAGGTCACCTCTTTCCCCCGCGCCGTGCAGGCAAAGGAGGATGAGGTCGTGATCTTTTCCTGGATCGTCTATCCGTCGAAAGAGGTGCGCGATGCCTGCAACAAGAAGTCGATCGAGGACCCGCGCCTCGACGGCATGAACAAGGACATGCCGTTTGACGGCAAGCGCATGATTTATGGTGGCTTTACACCTTTTCTCGGCTTGTAGGAGAGCGAATTTCCGCGGCCGCTCGCTCAAGCTCGCGGCGTTCACCTGCTTTCGCAGGTCCACCGGACCTGCTCACGCGCTTGCGCGCCGCAGGCTCACTTAGGCGACGCGCTTGTCGAGGACTTCCAGCTTCGCCAGCTCGACATGGGCGCGCAGCTCGATCTGGTCCAGCACGTCCTGCAGCTGGGGGTCGGCAAAGGCTTCATGGCGGCGCGTCACCGCCGCGGCCAGCTTGTTGAGGGTGGCACGCGGAATGCCGCCCGCCAGGAGCCCGTCCCGCACCGAATCCAGCAGGTCCAGAAGCTGTTCGCCATGCTGAAGGCCCTTGGACTTGCCCTGTGTGGAATCCTCCAGGCCCTGCAGCATCAGGATGGAATCCAGCGCCGCGATGGGTCCGGGACCGGCGACGATCTGGCCGTGGCTTTCGGGCGCGCCGCTCACGCTGAAGCCGCCACTGGAAGCGCCGGCGGGTGCCTTGCGCTTGATGGCGGACGTCTCAACGCGACCGGGGCCTTTGATTTCCAAGGGGAATGTCCCACTGCAACACACAAGCATCCCTCTTTATGGTTAAGGAAGGGTTAGGCCGTGCCGCCGCGACACGCAAAGGCCGGATAAAGGCTGGCACAGGGCTTGAAGGGACCCTCCCGACATTGAAGGAGAAGGTTGCCCCATGCATGGCGATCACCGTTACGACGAACCCAAGAAACCCTATGGCCTGCTGGGCCTGCTGCTGGTCTCGCTCCTGGTCCTGGCCGGCGTGGCCTACTGGAAACTGAGCAAGCCCGAGGTCGGACCCTATGGCGCCATCGCCATGTCCGACACCTCCCTCACCTATGGCGGCGCCTGGGGCTATACCGACCCGATCGCGGCGTACAAGCGCTCCATCGCCGAATGCAACAAGGCGTCCGGCGCCAAGGACTGCGTGGTCAAGGTCAGCCTGAAAGACAATTGCGGCGCGCTGGCGATCAGCGTCGAACGCAACGCCTCTTTCCTGGTGCAGGGCCGCGATCAGGTCACCGCCACCCAGACGGCGATGGCCCAGTGTCAGGAAACCGGCGCCAGCGACTGCGCCATCCACGAGAACATCTGCTCCAGCGCTTCTTAATTTTTCTAAAAATGGAGAGCCGCTGCGCGAAAGCGTGGCGGCTTTTTGCTGTCAGGCCCGGTGATAGGGATGGCCGGCCAGGATCGTCAGGGCGCGATAGACCTGCTCGGTAAGCAGCGCACGGGCCAGCAGATGCGGCCAGGTCTGGGGACCGAAGGCCAGGCTGCGGCCCGCCTTCTTGCCGGGCAGCGGCGCCAGCCCGTCGGGGCCGCCGATGACAAAGGCGATGTCCTTGGTGCCGACGTCGCGCAGACTGCCCAGCATTTCGGCGAAGTCTTCGGATGTCATGCCCTTGCCGCGCGCATCCAGCAGCACGATATGGGCGCCGTCGGGAAGCCGGGCGGACAGCCGCTCGGCTTCGTCTTTCATGCGGGTGGCGGCGTCACGCTGCTTGCCGACGGGGAGTTCTTCCAGCGCCACAGCGGAGAAGCCCATGTTGCGCCCCAGCTTGCGGGCGCGGTCGCAGAATTCCTCGCATAGCTGACCTTCGGGCGTGCCACGCATATGGCCGATGGCATAGATCCAAAGGCGCATTTATTTGCGCCCGACAGACCACATGCCTTCCAGGTCGTAATATTCGCGCACTTCGGGACGGAAGAGATGCACGATCACATCGCCGGCATCCACCAGCACCCAGTCACCCTGGCCCTGGCCGCTGATCGGGCGGGTGCCATAGCCGCCCTCTTTCAGCTTGCGCGCCAGATGATCGGCCATGGCGCCAACATGGCGCGAAGAGCGTCCCGATGCGATCACCGCCGCGTCGCACAGCGAGGAGCGGCCTTCCAGATTGATGGTGACGATATTCTCGGCCTTGTCGTCGTCCAGCGAGATCAGGATGCGGTCCAGCAGGTCGCTCTGCGTCGCCTTTTTTGCTGGCGCCGGTTTGACGATGGTCTGGACCGGCTTTTTCGCTGCCTTCTTCGCCGGCTTTTTGACCGGCTTTGGGGCGGGTTTCGGAGCGGGTTTTGCGACGGGCTTTTTCGCTGGGGCCTTTTTGACCGCCTTTTTGACGGGCTTGGGGGCGGCTTTCTTGGCGGCAGGCTTCTTCGCGGCTTTTTTCGCGGGTTTCTTGGCGGATTTCAGGGCTTGCGTCCTTTGCAGCTAGGGCGTGAGGTTTAGCATGGCCTCGGCGGCGGTACCAAGGGCCCGTTCCCGCAGTTCGGTCGAGCTTTCAGAGCTGCGCGGACCATCCAGAACCACCAAAGAGGGTGGGGAACCCAGGCGGCGGGCGCCTCCCGCATAGCGCGCCAGACCGGCATGCAGCGAGGCCAGCACCGTCCCGGGCCGCCGCACCACGGCAATGGGAATGCGCGCCGCGAGCGCCCGCCACCGCCGCCAGCGGGAGAATTGTTCCAGATTGTCGCTGCCCATCAGCCAGATGAAATGGACCTGGGGGAAGCGTTTCTGGAGCGCCGTCACGGAATCGACGGTGAAGCGGGTGCCCAGCCGCGCTTCGATATCGGTGGCGAAAATGCGCCCGTCCCGGGCCGCGTTGCGCGCCCGCGCCAGGCGCACTGCCAAGGCATCGGGCGCGGACTTGAGCGGATTTCCCGGTGACACCAGCCACCAGACATAATCCAGTTTCAGCGCCTTGAGCGCGATGCGGCTGACATAAAGATGGCCGCCATGGGCAGGATCGAAGGACCCGCCCAGCAGGCCGATGCGCAGGCCGGATGCGACCGGCCCCGGTGCACGGGTCCAGTGCGTCCGCATCTCAGATATCACGCCCGTTGAAGTGCTTGATCTTCAGACTTGGAATATCGAGACCATCCACGCAGCGTACGTTGATCGCCACCATCTTGTTGCCCTTGGGATCGGTACCTTCGGTGAAGGGCGCGATGCCGCAGGTCTTGCAGAAATGATGGCTCAAATGGTGCTTGTTGAACTGATAGGTGCCCAGATCGTCCCTCGGGGTTTTCAGGGTGAAGGCGCTTTGCGGAATGAAATGCAGCAGCCCGCCGCGCTTCTGGCAAAGCGAGCAGTTGCAGTCCAGCACCTCGCCGATCTCGCCTTCAAAGCTGTAGGCGATCTTGCCGCAATGGCAGCCGCCGGAATGGGTGGTCATGACAGCTCCTTCTAGGGGCGGGCCTTAAGCACGTGTCTGTCCGTTCCCGCGCACCACATACTTGAAGGTGGTGAGCTGTTCGGCGCCGACCGGACCACGGGCATGCATCTTGCCGGTGCCGATGCCGATTTCCGCGCCCATGCCGAATTCGCCGCCATCGGCGAACTGCGTGGAGGCGTTCCACAGCACGATAGCGCTGTCGACGCTGTTCATGAAGCTTTCGGCGGCGGCGGCATCTTCGGTGACGATGGAGTCGGTGTGATGCGAGCCGTAATGCTCGATATGTTGAATGGCCTGTTCCAGGCCATCGACAACGCGCACCGCGATGATGGCTTCGAGATATTCGGTCTTCCAGTCTTCCTCGGTCGCAGCCTTGGCGGACGGAAACACGCTGCGCACCGCTTCGTCACCGCGGATCTCGCAGCCCGCCCTGGCCAAATCCTCCAGCACCGGCACGCCATGCGATTGCAGCACGGCACGATCGATCAGCAGGGTTTCCGCCGCGCCGCAGATGCTGGTGCGCCGCATCTTGGCGTTTAGGGTGATACTGCGCGCCTTGTCCAGATCGGCCCGGGCGTGAATGAAGACATGGCAAAGGCCTTCGAGATGGGCCAGCACCGGCACCCGCGCCTCGTTGATCACGCGCCCCGTCAGGCCCTTGCCGCCGCGTGGGATAATCAGGTCCACCGTGCCGCCGAGCCCTTCCAGCATCAGGCCAACCGCGGCGCGGTCGGTGCTCTTGACCACCTGGATCGCCGCTTCCGGCAAGCCGGCCGCTTTCAGGCCTTCGCTCATCGCCGCCTGGATGGCGCCCGCCGAACGGATGGAATCCGAGCCGCCGCGCAGGATGGCGACATTGCCCGACTTCAAGGCCAGCGCGCCGGCATCCGCCGTCACATTGGGCCGGGATTCATAGATGATGCCGATCACGCCGATGGGGGTGGCGATACGGGCGATGTCGAGGCCATTGGGCCGCGACCAGCGCGCCAGCTCGCGGCCCACCGGATCGGGCAGCGCCGCGACAACCTCGATGCCCTTGGCCATCGCTTCGATGCGGGCCTCATTCAGCATCAGCCGGTCCACCATGGGCGCGGGCATGTTGTTCGCCTGCGCCGCTTCGATGTCGCCCTTGTTGGCGGCCAGAATTTCGGCGGTGCGGCTGCGGATGGCGGCAGCGGCCACGGTCAGCGCCTTGGTCTTGGTTTCGCCGCTGGCCTCGCGCATGGCACGGGCGGCCTCGCGGGCGGCGGCGCCGATGTTCATCATTTCGGCTGCGAGCGCGTCGGCGCTATTGTGAACCGTCATGTTCCGTTTCCCGTCAGGATCAGGTCGTCGCGATGGATCATCTCGTCCCGGCCACGATAGCCCAGAATGGCCTCGATTTCGACCGTGCGCTTGCCGGCGATCAGTTCCGCATCCGAGGCATTATAAGCCGCCAAACCACGGGCAATTTCGCGCCCGTCGCGGTCTTTCACCACCACGGCGTCGCCGCGCTCGAAGCGCCCGTCAATCTGGCGGATGCCGGCGGGAAGCAGGCTTTTGCCTTCCTTCAGGGCGCGCACCGCGCCCTCGTCTATCACCAGCGCGCCTTCGGGACGCAGCGCGCCCGCGATCCAGCGCTTGCGCGCCGCGGCGGGCGTGACGCTGGCGCGGAAAATCGTATGCCGCGCACCGCCGCGGATAGCGGTTAGAGGCGACAGGGTTTCGCCCTTGGCCAGGATCACATCGCAGCCCGCGCCCATCGCGATCTTGGCGGCGATCAGCTTGGAGGTCATGCCACCGCGGCCAAAGCCGGAAATGGAATCCCCCGCCATCGCCTCGATCTCGGACGTGATGGCGGTGACCTCGGGAATGTGCTTTGCGGAAGGCTCGATGCCGGGATTGGCGGTGTAAAGCCCATCGACGTCGGACAGCAGCACCAGCCGGTCCGCCCCCATCATGGAGGCAACACGCGCGCCCAGCCGGTCATTGTCGCCGAACTTGATTTCGGCGGTCGCCACCGTGTCATTCTCGTTGATCACCGGCACCGCGCCCAGATCGACCAGGGTGCCAAGGGTGGCGCGCGCGTTGAGGTAACGGCGGCGGTCCTCGGTATCGCCGAAGGTCAGCAGCACCTGGGCCGCGACAATGTCGAGCGAAGCGAACATGTCGGCATAGGCTTCCGCCAGCCGCACCTGCCCCGCCGCCGCCGCCGCCTGGCTTTCTTCCAGTCGCAACTCGCCCAATGACAGCTTGAGCAGCCGCCGTCCCAGCGCGATGGAGCCGCTTGAGACCAGCACCATTTTCACGCCTTCGCGCTTGAGGGCCGCGACATCGGCGCACAAGGATTTCAGCCAGTCGCGGCGCAACTCGCCCCTGGCGCCGTCCACCAGCAAGGCCGAGCCGACCTTGACCACCACCAGCTTGGCGCCGGAAAAAATATCGCTCATCGTCGTTTCTGCTTCTGGGCCCGCGCCCGGGTCTTGCTCAGCGTCCGGGGCTTGGCCTTGGCCTTGCCGGTGCGCACCTTGATTTTGACGGTTTTGACCGCCTTCTTCACCTTGGCATTGCCTTTGGGCCGCCCGGCTTTGGCCTTGGGCGCAGGCTTGGCTTTGGGCGGGGCAATCACCTTCGCGGCAGGCTTCACCGCCGTCGCAGGCCTGGCAGGCTTGATGTCCTGCAGTCTTTCCTTGGGCACGACGGGCGCATTGAAATTGGCCGACTGGCGTTCGGCGCGCGTGCGGGGCGCGGCGGTGGGGCGGTTATGCTCCGCGCGCTCGGCCCGATAGAGGCGCCGCTGGGTAATTTCCTTGGCCATCGCCCGCAGCACCGTATTGATCCCTTCGCCCGACACGCCGGAAATGACATGGACCTTGTGGCCGCAGGCTTTTTCCAGGGCGGCGCGTTTTTTCGCCAGCTCACTGGCGGGAATCGCGTCCAACTTGTTCAGCGCCACGATCTCGTTCTTTTCCGCCAGGCCGTGCCCATAGGCGACCAGTTCGGCGCGGATGGTCTTGTAGGTCTTGGCGATATTGTCGCCGGTGCCATCGATCAGGTGCAGGATGGAGGCGCAGCGCTCTGCATGACCGAGGAAGCGGTCGCCCAGGCCGACGCCTTCATGCGCGCCTTCGATAAGCCCCGGCAGGTCGGCCAGCACGAAATCGGTTTCGTCGATCTTCACCACGCCGAGCTGCGGCTCCAGCGTCGTGAAAGGATAATCGGCGATCTTGGGCCGCGCCGCCGAGACGCGGCTGAGGAAAGTGGATTTTCCGGCATTGGGCATGCCGATCAGTCCGGCATCGGCGATCAGCTTGAGCTTGAGAATGAAGGTCTTTTCCTCGGCCGGCTGGCCCGGCAGCGCGAAATCCGGCGCCTGGTTGGTGGCGCTCTTGAAATGGTGATTGCCGAAACCGCCATTGCCGCCGCGCAGCAGGCGGAATCGCATGCCGACGGTGGCCATGTCGACGATCAGCGTCTCGCCGTCCTCCTCGTAGATCTGGGTTCCGACCGGCACCTTCATGATGTAGTCCGGACCATTGGCGCCGGTCATCACCTTGCCCTTGCCGCCTTCGCCGCTGCGGGCCTTCACGTGCTGCTGGAAGCGGTAGTCGATCAGGGTGTTGAGATTTTCCACCGCTTCCGCAATCACGTCGCCGCCGCGGCCGCCATCGCCGCCATAGGGCCCGCCATACTCGATGAACTTCTCGCGCCGGAACGCAATGCAGCCATTCCCGCCCGCACCGGACTGGGCATAGACTTTCGCGACATCGAGAAAACGCATGGTTTCGTCCTTATGCGGCCTGTTTTCGCAGGAAATCGGCCCGCGTCAACAGCATGTCATGGCACAGAATATCCATGCCCCTGGCCCGGCATTCGCGCATCCTGCTGCCATTGTGGCGTGCCCCCAGCTTGGCCAGGACATGGCCCGATGCCGGATTGTCGTAGAACCAGCCGGCATGGACCTCTTCCTGGCCCAGATCCTGGAACGCGTGCATCACCAGGCGATACGCCGCCTCGGTGGCGAAGCCCTGGCCCCAGAAGGGCGTGCCCAGCCAGTAGCCGAACTCCACATTGCCGCCATTCTCCTGCAGGCCGGCACCTCCCAGGAACATGCCGTCGGACTTGCGCAGCACCGAAAAGCAGTGCTGCCGGCCTTCGCGCTGCGGACCGATGCCGGCGACGAACATCTCGGCATCTTCCTCGCTATAGGGATGGGGCACGCGGCTCATATTTCTCGACACGTTGAAATCGCCCAGCCACACCACCATGCCCGCGATATCCGTGGGCCTGGGGGGCCGCAATATCAGTCTCTCACTCTCCAAAATGCACATGACATTCCCCGCTCGTTCCTTTCGACGCGAGGAATAAAAAAGGGAGATGGCGGACCATCTCCCTCGCACATAACGGGCCGCCAATTTCTTGGCGGCCTATGTCTTCAGCCGCCTATTCTGCCGCGATCTTCATCGCCGGGTTTGCGCCGGTAATCACGGACACAAAGGTACGGCGCTTGTAACCGGTCTTGAACGAGACTCGGCCTTCGCGAAGGGCAAACAGGGTATGGTCCTTGCCCATGCCGACGCCTTCGCCGGCATAGAATTTGGTGCCGCGCTGGCGAATGATCACGTTGCCGCCGGCGACAGCTTCGCCGCCGAACAGCTTCACGCCCAGCATCTTGGGGTTGGAGTCGCGACCGTTGCGCGAGGAACCGCCTGCTTTTTTATGTGCCATGAGACTGGTCCTTTAACCGGCGGTGATGCCGAGCACCTTCACCTTGGTGAAGTGCTGGCGGTGGCCGCGCTTGCGGTGGGTGTTCTTGCGGCGCTTCTTCTTGAAGGCGATGACCTTCTCGCCCTGGCCGTGCTCAAGGATTTCGCACTGGACCGACGCACCCTTGACCAGCGGCGCGCCGATCTTGGGGCTGTCACCGCCCAGCATCAGGACCTCGAGATCCAGCTTGGAGCCGACATCGCCCGACAGGGTTTCGACCTTCAGGACGGCGTCCTTGGCCACTTTATACTGTTTTCCGCCGGTGCGGACGACCGCGTACATGGTCTAAATCCTTGAAAATAATTGGTTTTCTGCCAAACCGAGTCTGGCAGAGAGCGGCGGAATATACGCAAAGCCCGCTGAGGGTCAAGCGCCGGTTTTTACGGGCTTTTCAGACGCTTTTTCTGGCGCTCCGCGACCTGGGCCAGAACCGCGCCCAGGAGCAGGACCAGCCCGACCATGATCGCCATCATCTTGGCGTTGGAGATGGTGAAGGCGATGCGGGCCAGCCCATCCGTGGCCCCGTTCAGCATCATGAAAACCTGCAGCGCATTCTCGGCGGCGTCCAGGACCGCCCCGGCGATGGGCACGGCGGCCAGGGTGGTGAGTATGCGGCCCAGCCGCGCCCCTCCCGGCGCGAAGCCCTCGCGCGCGATAATCCCCGAATAGAAGAATGACATCGCGTAGAGCGGCATCAGCAGGTAATCCAGGCCCCAGTTGAAGCCGGCGCGCACGGCATAGAGCGACGGCCACACCATGAAGGCCGCATTATACTGCTGGGCGGTGGAAAAACGCTGCAGGTCGGCGGTGCCGAAGCCCGACAGCGCTTCCAGCCGCAGGTCCGACACGGCCAGGACGGCGAACACCGCCGCAGCCAGGATGGTGGTGAGGGCCCAGCGCCGGACCAGTATCTGTTTGGTAATTCGCATCGTGTCCGCCGAAAAATGCTCTAAATTCAGTCTATGCGAAGCCTGACCGACATTCTCTACAATTTCCACTGGGTGGTGCCGGGCGAGGCCTCGCGGGCGATGCAGGCCTGGGCGGGGGGCCTGGGCACCTTCCTGCGGCGGCGCGGCATCCGCGCCATCATCAACCTGCGCGGCCGCAATGACGATCTTTCCTGGTGGCAAAAGGAAACCGCCACCGCGAAAGCGGGCGGCATCGTCCATCTCGACGCCATGCTGGATTCCAGGAAGCTCCCCACGCGCGAAATGCTGGCGCGCCTGGTCGAGAGTTTCAACACCGCGCCCAAACCCTTCCTGCTGAAATGTTCGGGCGGACAGGACCGCGCCAGCTTCGCCGCCGCGTTGTACCTGATCTACAAACATGGTTGGGCGGCGATGCCGTCCGCCATGGCGCAGTTCCAGCGCTTTCCCTATCTGCATTTCCCCAAGCGGCACCAGCGCTGGCTGAAAGCCTTCCCGGATTTTGCGCTGGAAGATTCCGGCGGCCTGCCGCTGGAGCAGTGGATCGCGCAACGCTACACGCCGGAAAATCTCAAGGCGTGGCTGGACGCGCATGGATTGAAGGACGGCTATGCCGCGATCTTCACCGTGCCAACCCGTTCGCCAAGGCAGTGGTAACGAGGCTTGCCGTTGCGCCCGGCGTGGATCTGTGGCGCGAAAAGTTCTCGCCGCTCCAGCAAAAGGCTTTGCTGGATGATGTGCAGGAACGGCTGAAAGACGCCCCGCTGTACCGCCCGGTGATGCCGGGCACCGGCAAGCCCTTCTCGGTGGAGGAAAGCAGTTTCGGCACGCTGGGTTGGGTGGCGGACAAGACGGGCTATCGCTATCAGCCGGTCCATCTCGTCACCCGCAAAGCCTGGCCCGCGATTCCGCCCGCGCTGCTGGACCTTTGGAGCCAGATCAATGACGGCCCGGCGCCGGAAAGCTGCCTGGTCAATTTCTATCGCCTGGGCGCCAGGATGGGGCTGCACCAGGACCGGGACGAGAAGGACACCAGCGCGGCGGTGATCGGGGTCTCGCTGGGCGATACCGCCCTCTTCCGCATCGGCGGGCCAGCCCGGGGCGGCAAGACCGCCACCGTCGCCCTGGCCTCGGGCGATGTGATCGTCTTCGGGGGGCCGGCGCGGCTGGCCTATCACGGCATCGACCGGATCAAGCCGGGCACTTCCCGCCTGCTGCCGGGCGGGGGACGCCTCAGCCTGACCCTCAGGCGGGTTTCCCCCTGACAGCAGATCAAAAAAAAGCCCCCGGCCGAAGCCGGGGGCTAAATGCGCTTTAATGCGCGAGGAGCGGCCGGGAGGGGATGAACCAGACGCTCCGGCGAAGACGGGAGCTGAAAGCGAGCGGGGGGCAGTGCCAGCAGCTCAAGGCCGTCTTCGAGGAGTAAACTATGCAGGAATGCAACAGGTTTCAAGAAAATTCGCTCATTCGGAGAATTACATCATTTTTAGAGTGACAATAGCAATTTTGCCACATTCGTTCTGCCAAAAATGGCGGGGTTTTCCATACTCGGGGCGGTACTGGCACAGCGGGCGGAATCAGCCCCAGCTCGCCTGACGCCGGCTGGGCGGCGCGAGAATGTCCAGTACGGGCGGCCCCAGCCATTTGCCCTGGCCGTGATGAAAGCCCATCTCGCTCGCCCTGCCCGCCATGTCCCTGCTTTCGATCCATTCGGCGATGGTGGTGACGCCGAGATCCCGGCAAAGCTTCACCAGTCCGGCCAGCAACGCGTCATGGCGCGGGGAGCTTCCCATCTTGACGACCATGGCACCATCGAACTTGACGAAATCCACCTGGAAGGCGTGAAGATAATTGATCGAGGCGCTTCCGGCGCCAAAGTCATCCAGCCCGACGCGATAGCCCATATTGCGCAACGCCGCGATGGCCTTGCCCGCGCTTTCCAGATCGACAATGGCCGCGGTTTCCGTGATCTCGATCAGGGTACGCGACGCGACCTTGCGGCGCCGGGTGAGGATTTCGGCCAGCATGCCGAAGCTGGCCGGCGAGGCAATGGTCGCTCCCGAAACGTTGAAGGCGACATGGACATCGGCCTGCTCGATCACGTCCAGCACCTTGGTCGCGATCGCCAGGTCGAAAGCATTGGCGATGCCGAGCGCCTCGATGAACTTGACGGTCTCCCCAGTGTCTGCGGGCTTGGTGAACCGCACCAGCGCCTCATAATGCGAGACCTTGCGTGTCACCAGATCGCAGATCGGCTGGTAGACGATACTGAAATCGCCCTTCTCCACCGTGCGCATGATGTCGGCGAGGCGCTTCTGGGTTTCGTTCATCATGCCGGAAAAAGTTGCGGCAATGTCCCGCGCGCCGCGGTCGACCTTGCCGGTCTCGGCGAATTTCTCGACAACATACCGCAAGGACAGAATGCGCTGTCCGGCCGACAGGCCCGGGCCCTGAAGCCCGATCCAGCTTTCATCTATGCGCGGTGCCTGCAAGCCATTGGCCGTGATCGCGGCGGTGATTTTGCCCGCCAGGCCCAGACTGCCGCAGGCGGCCGGTGCGAGAGCACCGAAACTGGTTTCGGAGATACGCCCGGCGGTACTGGCACCCGAAGTTTCCAGCGACGCACCGATACTCTCCATCAGCGCATCCGCATTATCTGGCGTGAGCTGCGCGCAGAGTTCGGGTAGGCCGGGAACGGTCACGAGTGTCAGTGCGTCCCCGGCGTCCGCTTTCTCGGCCGCGGCCATGAAGCCATCGCGCGAGACGAGTCCCGTCCTGGGGTCGATAGCGGGCATGGTGGCCGCGCCGGTGTCCGGCCGCGCCAGGGTGCAGGAGATGTTCGCGCCATTCTCTGGCAGGCGGAACATGGCCAGATTGGCCTCAGCGCCGGTTGCAAGGGTCAGATTGAAGGGACCTGCCCGCTCACCGACTTTGAGCAGCTTGACGAAGGCAACGAATTTTCTGTCTTCCGATGGCTTGAAGAGATCGGCCGCGGAACGGCCTACCAGCGCATCACTGCCTTGCTGGACCAGATCGGTCGCCGCTCCGGCCGTGAACTGGATGATGCCCTGCGCATCCATCTCGAACAGGAAATCGGCATTGGTGAAGCAGAAGCCCAGGAGTCGGGCGCGATGCGGCATGGAACCACCCTCTTGTCCCGCAAACTATCGGCCGCCGGGTTAGGATGGCGTAAATCAATACCGTACCCATCAGGATGGCGCAGGCTATGGCCCGCGCACCGCGGCACCAAAAGCCTCGAAAATGGCCCGGCTTAGCGGGTCTTCGGCCCAGCGCCATTCCGGATGCCACTGCACCCCCAGCAGGAAGCCCGACGCCTGCGGCATAGAGACCGCTTCGATCTGGCCGTCGGGCGCGATGGCTTCGGCTTTGAGCCCGGGCGCCAAAATATCCACCCCCTGATGGTGCAGGGAATTAACCATGGGCTCCTTCTGTCCGGACAGTCGCGCGAGGAGGCCGTCCGGCATGATGCGAATGGCATGGGCGGGGGCATACTCCTGGTCCAGCGAAACACCGGAGGGCTCGCGGTGATCCAGCCGGCCCGGTATCTCGTGCACATGCTGATGTAGCGTGCCGCCCAGGGCGACATTGAGCTCCTGAAAACCACGGCAGATCGCCAGCACCGGGACGCCGCGCACGATGGCGGCCTTGAGCAGAGGAAGTGTGGTGGCGTCGCGTGCCGCGTCCAGCGTGGTATCAGGCCGCGGATCGCCGCCGCCATACCGCGACGGTTCCACATTGGAGGGCGCGCCGGTGAAGAGCAGCCCGTCCACCACCTGCAGCACGGCGTCCACCGCCAGCGGCGCATCGGTGGAGGGAATGAGCAGCGGCAACAGGCCCGCGCCGTCGCGGATGGCGGCGACATATTCGTCATTGGCCTGATGTACCGCCATGCCGTCGAATGATCGACGATCCGTGACGATACCGCAGGCCGGCATCAGTTGCTGCTTTGCTTGATCTTGAAGGCCTTGACCGGCACCGCGAAGAGCGCCGGTTCCAGGCTGGCGCCGATCTGCGGGTTTTGCAGCGCCACGGTGGTGACGCCGCCCTGATTGTCCTTCACCGTCCATTGCCGCAGCTCGAGGTTGGCCGCAGCGAAGATCAGCGTGATGTTGGAATTGTTGCGGTTGGTGCTGGTGCGGGCCTGCACGATCAGCATGCCGTCCTGCTGACGGATGCCCAGCACCGCCTTGTTGTGCGCCAGGTCCACCTTGTCGTTCAGCAAAAGGCCCAGCGGCGTATCGGACAGGTCGTACTTGTCCACCGTGTTGAGACGGGCATTCTTGACATAGATGGCGCCGCCGGTGGCGACGATGGTCATCGGGTTGGGCGGCCGGAATGCGAACCGGATGCGGCCCGGCTTTTCGATGTAAAGCTCGCCCTGGTCGGCGCCGCCTTCCGGCCCGATCTGAACAAACTCGCTTCTGAGGGTGCGGATTGCGTTCAGATAGGCGCTGATCCGGTCCAGATCGGCTTTCTCCTGCGCGCTGTAGGATTGGTACATGCGCTGCGGCGCCTGCTGGCCGGCGCCGGTCAGGCAGAACATGGAAAAGATGGCGGTGAGAAGCAGAGGAAAACGGCGCATCGGTGAAAACTCACACGGCAATGGGGAGAAAATCGGGCAATTTGCGGACAACCGGTCTTTGCGGCCACATGCAGGGCAAGATAGGGTCCAAAGCTGAATAAGCAACCAACGATTTGATGTCCGATTCCCCCTTTTCCCATATCGCGGTTCTGGGCGCCGGCGCCTGGGGCACCGCCCTGGCGCTGGCGGCGCTGGCCGCCGGCCGCAGGACCACGCTGTGGGTGCGCGAGGAGGATGTCCTGGCCTCCATCCGGGCCAAGGGCGAAAACCGCTTCCTGCCGGGCGTCACCTTGCCGAAGGAACTCATCGCCACCGGTGACCTGGCCGAAGCCGCCAAGGCCGACGCCCTGCTGCTGGTGGTGCCGGCGCAGGTGCTGCATGCCTTCGCCAACCGGCTGAAGCCGCTGATCACACCCGGCACGCCGCTGGTGATCTGCGCCAAGGGCATCGAACAGGGCAGCGGCAAGCTGGTCACCGAAGTGCTGATGGACGCGTTGCCCGATGCGGCGCCCGCCATCCTGTCCGGCCCCTCCTTCGCGCGTGATGTGGCGCGCGGCCTTCCCACCGCCGTAACGATCGCCGCCAAAGGCGATCTGGCTTCAAAGCTGCAGGCCAGCCTGGGCTCGGCAACCTTCCGCCCCTATGCCAGCGACGACCTGACGGGCGTGGCGCTGGGGGGCGCGGCCAAGAATGTCTATGCCATCGCCTGCGGCGTGGTCGAAGGCATGGGGCTGGGCGAAAATGCCCGTGCGGCCCTGCTGGCACGCAGCTTTGCCGAACTGGCGCGGCTGGGCGAAGCGCTGGGCGCGAAACGCGAGACGCTGATGGGCCTGTCGGGCCTGGGCGACCTGGTGCTGACCGCGACCAGCAAATCGTCGCGCAATTTTTCCTTCGGTGTGGCGCTGGGCGAAGGCAAGCCGCCGGCCGGCGCGTTGGCGGAAGGCGTCGACACCGCGCCGGCGCTGGTGGCGCGGGCCAAAATCGTGGGCGTGGAAATGCCCATCGCCGAAGCCATGGCGGACCTGCTCAGCGGCGCGCTGCCGCCCGGGGAAGCTGTGATGCGTCTGATGGGCCGGAAATTAAAGGCGGAATAAATGGCGTACTGGCTGTTCAAGACCGAAGCGGAAACCTGGTCCTGGGACCAGCAAAAGAAAAAAGGCGCCAAGGGCGAACCCTGGAGCGGGGTACGAAACCACACCGCCAAGCTGAACATGAAGGCGATGAAGAAGGGCGATCTGGGCTTCTTCTATCATTCGGGCGACCAGAAGGCCGTGGTGGGGATCGTGGAAGTGATCGGCGAATACCGCCCCGATCCCACCGATGAGAAAGGCCAGTTCGGACTGGTGGTGGTCAAGGCGGTCAAGGACATGCCCACGCCCGTCACCCTGGCCGACGCCAAGGCCAATCCCAGGCTGGCCGAGATGTCGCTGGTCAACAGCTTCCGCCTGTCGGTGCAGCCGGTGCGGGCCGATGAATGGAAGGAAATCTGCAAGATGGGCGGCCTGAAATAGTCATGCCGACAGTTTCATCAGCGCCAAGCCGCTGACGATCAGTCCCGCCGCAGCGAGCCGCGAAGCGCTGGCCGGTTCGCCCAGCAGCACGATGCCAACAGCAAAAGTGCCGACCGCGCCGATGCCGGTCCAGATTGCGTAAGCCGTGCCCAGCGGCAGGGCGCGCAGCGACAGCGACAGGAACAGCAGGCTGCCCGCCAGCGCCGCGAGCGTGATGAGGGTGGGAATGGGCCGCGTGAAGCCCTGCGATTGTTTGAGAAAGCAGGCCCAGATGATTTCCAGGACGCCCGCGAGAACGAGATAAAACCAGGCCACAACGGCTCTCCTGAGAGCCGGGCCGTCCCGGGTGTGATGGGGAAGTGCGCAAGGCCGTCCTCGCACAAACCCGATTTAGGACATCCGGGAAAAAATTCAAGCCGCTTACAGATAACGCCGCATTGTGATGGCGTACGGCGCATAACCGGAACCCTCATAGGCGCGGATGGCGCCGGGATTCCTGGCCAATACGCCGATGGTCAGCAGTTTGTGGCCGCGGTCCCGCGCCCACGCCTCGCATCCGGCGATCAGCGCCCGCCCCAGCCCTTTGCCGCGTGCCTCAGGGCTCACAAAGATTTCCGCCAGGAAGCCATGACGGCGCTCGGGCTCGACGATGAAGAGCTCGCCATGCTGCTCATAGGCGAAGGCCCAGCCTACAGCTTTGTCCGCATCTTCGGCGATCAGCATGATCCCGTGCTTTTCGGCGCAGCGATGCTGCAGCTCGCGCCAGTGCTGGGCCGCGAAATCGGGATCGCGGCGGCGGTCGGGTTCAAAGGTGGCTTCGAAATCCTGCAGCCCGTTGATGAAGGACAGGATCGCCGGTTCGTCAGACGGCAGCTTGGCTTCGCGGATGGTCATGCATCGATATTGGCATGCCGGGTCTCGCGAATGAAGAACAGGCCGATCACGAAGGTGAGACCCGCCACGATCACCGGGTACCAGAGGCCGTAGAAAATGTCACCGCTGGCCGCCACCATGGCGAAGGCCGTGGTCGGCAAAAAGCCGCCGAACCAGCCATTGCCGATGTGATAGGGCAGGCTCATCGAGGTGTAGCGGATGGCGGCAGGGAACATCTCCACCAGCATGGCGGCGATGGGGCCATAGACCATGGCGACATAGATCATCAGCACGGCGAGAATGGCGATCACCATGGGCTTGTTGACCAGGTCGCTGTCGGCGGAGGCCGGATAGCCGGCGGTGGTCAGGGTGGCGGCGGCATCGGTTTCCCAGGCCGTGCGGCGCGCGGCCAGTTCCGCCTTGTCCAGCGCATGGCCGTCGAAGGACGCCAACACGGTATCGCCCACCTTCACCTGCGCCACTGCGCCGGATGCGGCGCTTTCGTTGCGATAGGGAAGCCCCGCACGCGCCAGATAGGATTTGGCGATGTCGCAGGAGGAATTGAACGCCGCCTTGCCCACCGGATCGAACTGGAAGGCGCAGCCGGCCGGATCGGCGATGACAGTGATGGGCGCGCGTTGCGACGCGGCTGCCAGGCTGGGATTGGCGGCGGCCGTCAGGGCATGAAACAAGGGGAAATAGGTCAGCGCCGCCAGCAGGCAACCGCCCAGGATTATCGGCTTGCGTCCGATCTTGTCCGACAGCCAGCCGAACAGGATGATGAAGGGCGTGCCGATGGCCAGGCCGCAGGCGACAAGCTGGTTGGTCAGCGCCCCGTCCACCTTCAGTATCTTTTCCAGGAAGAACAGGGCGTAGAACTGGCCGGTGTACCAGACCACCGCCTGCCCCGCCGTCAGGCCCGCCAGCGCCAGGATCACAAGCTTCAGGTTCTTCTTGTTGGCGAAGGCCTCGGTCAGGGGCTTCTTCGAGGTCTTGCCTTCCTTGACCAGGCGCTGGAACACCGGGCTTTCGTTCAGGCGCAGGCGAATCCACAGCGACACGCCCAAAAGCACGCCCGACAGCAGGAAGGGCAGCCGCCAGCCCCAGGCGGCGAAATCTTCCGTGCCCAGCTGCAGGCGCGTGACCAGGATGACGATCAGGCTGAGGAACAGGCCCACCGTGGCGGTGGTCTGGATCCAGCTTGTGTAAAAGCCCCGGCGTCCCGCAGGCGCATGCTCGGCGACATAGGTGGCGGCGCCGCCATACTCCCCACCCAGCGCCAGGCCCTGGATCAGGCGCAGAGAAACCAGCGCAATCGGCGCGATCACGCCCACGCTGGCGTAAGAGGGCAGCAGGCCGACCGCGAAGGTCGAAACGCCCATCAGAAGCATGGTGACAAGGAAGGTGTTCTTGCGGCCCCACTTGTCGCCCAGCCGCCCGAAGATCAGGGCGCCGAAGGGGCGGACCGCAAAGCCCGCCGCGAAAGCCAGCAGGGCGAAGATATAGCCGGTGGTCTCGTTCACGCCCGAAAAGAAATGCCGCGTGATGTAGGTGGCGAGCGAACCATAGAGGTAGAAATCATACCATTCGAACACGGTGCCGACGGAGGCGCCGCCGATCACCAGCGCGTCTTTGCGATCCACTCTGTGTGTGGCTTTCGACATGGCTTCCCCCCGAAGCGATATTCGGCGCTTCTAGTGGTCGAGCGCCTTGACGATTTCTTCCGTCATTTTCTTGGCGTCGGCGAACAGCATCATCGTGTTGTCGCGGAAGAACAGCTCGTTCTCGACCCCGGCATAGCCCGAGCCCATGCCGCGCTTGATGAACAGCACGGTCTTGGCCTTTTCCACGTCCAGGATCGGCATGCCGAAAATGGGAGACTTGGGATCGGTCTTGGCCGACGGGTTGGTCACGTCATTGGCGCCGATCACATAGGCGACATCGGCCTGGGCGAACTGGGAATTGATGTCTTCCAGTTCGAACACTTCGTCATAAGGCACATTGGCTTCCGCCAGCAGCACGTTCATGTGGCCGGGCATGCGGCCCGCCACCGGATGAATGGCATAACTGACCTTGACGCCTTCCTTCTTCAGCTTGCCGGCCATTTCGCGTAACGCATGCTGGGCCTGGGCCACCGCCATGCCGTAACCGGGCACGATGATGACGCTGGAGGCGTTCTTCATGATGAAGGCGGCGTCGTCGGACGAGCCCTGTTTCACGGGGCGGGTTTCCGCCGGGCCCTTGGGGCCACCGGCCTCCCCGCCGAAGCCGCCGGCGATGACACTGACGAAGCTGCGGTTCATGCCCTTGCACATAATGTAGGACAGGATGGCGCCCGAGGAGCCGACCAGCGCGCCGGTGATGATCAAGGCGGTGTTTTCCAGGGTGAAGCCCAAAGCGGCGGCGGCCCAGCCGGAATAGGAATTCAGCATCGAGACCACCACCGGCATGTCGGCGCCGCCGATGGGAATGATGAGGGTGATGCCGAAGATGAAGCTGAGCACGGTGATGGCCCAGAACATCCAATAGGCCTGGTCCAGGGCGAACCAGCCGACCAAGCCGATGATCGCCACGAAGATCAGGATGTTGATCAGGTGCCGCGCCGGCAGGATGATCGGCGCGCCGGACATGTTGCCGTTGAGCTTGGCGAAGGCGATCACGGAACCCGAGAAGGTGATGGCGCCGATGGCGACGCCCAGGCTCATCTCGACCAGGCTCTGGGCATGAATGGCGCCGACCGCGCCGATGCCGAAGGTTTCGGGCGAATACAGTGCCGCACCCGCGGTCAGAACCGCCGCCAGGCCCACCAGGCTGTGAAACGCCGCCACCAGCTGGGGCATGTTGGTCATGGCGATGCGCTTGGCCATCACCGCACCGATGGTGCCGCCAATGCCCAGGCCCCCGATCACCAGCGCCCAGGTGACGATATCGCTGACGCCCGAAATCCACAGCGTGGTGGCGACCGCGATGGTCATGCCGATCATGCCGTTGCGGTTGCCCGCGCGGCTGGAGGCCGGCGACGACAGGCCTTTCAAGGCGAGAATGAAAAGCGAGCCGGCGACAAGATACAGCAGCGCCGCGATGTTCGGATTGGCGCTCATTTCTTTTCTTTCTTCTTGTACATCGCCAGCATGCGCGAGGTGACCAAAAAGCCGCCAAATATATTCACAGACGCCAGGATCAGGGCGAAGAAGCCCAGCCCCTTGGAAATCCAGGAGGCGTCATCGATCACCGGAACCGCCACGGCGATCAGCGCGCCCACCACGATCACCGAAGAGATCGCATTGGTCACCGCCATCAGCGGGGTGTGCAGCGCCGGGGTCACGCCCCAGACCACGAAGTAGCCGACAAAGATCGCCAGCACGAAGATGGAAAAGCGGAAGATGAAGGGATCGATGGCCATTGCTTCCATTGCCCTAGCCCCTCTCCACCGGCGCGCCGTCCTTGGTGACGGCGGCGCCCTTCACAATTTCATCGTCCCAGTTCAGCGCCAGCGCGCCCGACTTCTTGTCGACAATCAGCGACACGAAGTTGAACAGGTTGCGGGCATAGAGCGAGGAGGCATCGGTCGAAAGCCGGCCCGGCAGGTTGGTGTAGCCCATGATGGTGACGCCATGGACTTCCACCACTTCGTCCGGCTTGGAGAGCGGGGTGTTGCCGCCGGCGCCCGCCGCCAGGTCGACGATCACCGATCCCGGCTTCATGGACTTGATCATCTCTTCACTCACCAGGATCGGCGCCTTGCGGCCCGGGATCAGCGCGGTGGTGATGACGATGTCCTGCTTCTTGATGGTTTCGGCGGTCAGTGCCGCCTGCTTGGCCTGATACTCGGCCGACATTTCCTTGGCATAGCCGCCTGCGGTCTGGGCGTTCTTGAATTCCTCGTCCATCACGGCAACGAAGGTGCCGCCCAGGCTCTCCACCTGCTCCTTGGTGGCGGGGCGCACGTCGGTGGCGCTGACAATGGCGCCGAGGCGTTTGGCGGTGGCGATGGCCTGCAAGCCCGCCACGCCTACGCCCATCACCAGCACGCGTGCCGGCGCAATCGTGCCCGCCGCGGTCATCATCATAGGCATGGCGCGGCCGAACTGGGCGGCGGCGTCGATCACCGCCTTGTAGCCGGCAAGGTTGGCCTGGGACGACAGCACGTCCATCGACTGGGCGCGACTGATGCGCGGCAGCAATTCCATGGCGAAGGCGATGACGCCCTGGGAGGCCAGCGCGGCGATGGCGTCCTTTTCGGCATGGGGCGACAGCAGGGCCGCCAGCACCGCGCCCTTTTTCATCTGGGAAATTTCGCTGCCCTCGGCGCCACGCACCTTCAGGACAATGTCGGCGTCCTTGAGAGTACTGGCGGCATCGGGCGCGATGATCGCGCCGGCGGCGGTGTAATCGGCATCGGAGACGCGCGCGCCCGCGCCCGCGCCGGCCTGCACCACGACATCAAGCCCAAGGCCCTTGAACTTCTTGACGGACTCGGGAGTCGCGGCAACCCGCGTCTCGCCCGCTCGTGTTTCCTTCGGGACCGCGAGCCGCATCAAGTGGGGCTCGATCAGTTGGTGCGGAAAATGGCGAGGAAAATCATGATCAGCATGATCCCCGCAAACGACCATTTGCTGAAAGCCAGAAAGCCCAGATAGGACTTCTTGTGCTGGCTGATATCCATGGAACCGACCTGGTAATCGTTTTCGTGCGCCATTGCGGCTCCCCAACTGTCTTTGAAAGTGGGCGGAATATAGCAAAGGCGCAGGGCACGGCAACGGCCTTTATTAAGCCTTTGTTACCCGCGTTTGACGGTGCTTTTCCCATCGCCGCGCTGTGAATTGGGGCCGATTCACCTTTGCTTAAGCATCGAATCGCCGTTTCCCCTGTACCGGATAAGGACAGGCTTAAACGCCACATTTACCTGTCCTGGCCAGAATACAGCCTTCATTCCTGGAAGGCTTTGTCATGGCGCAGACCATTCTTGTCGTGGACGACGATCCCGTTCAGCGGCGCTTGCTGGAAACAGCGATCACCCGCAGCGGCATGCAGGTCGTGACCGCGCCGGGCGGCCAGCCCGCACTGGACCTGATCGGCGGCCCGCGCGGCGACCAGATCACGCTGGTGATGCTGGACCTGGTGATGCCCGACATGGGCGGCCTGGACGTGCTGGCCAAGCTGCGCCCGACCAATCCCGACCTGCCGGTGATCGTGCTGACCGCCAAAGGCGGCATCGATTCCGCCGTCGAGGCCATGCGCGCCGGCGCCAACGATTTCCTGGTCAAGCCGGCCAGCCCCGAACGCATCGCGGTCTCCATCCGCAACCAGCTGAAGATCGGCACCCTGTCGGGTGAAGTGAAGCAGCTGAAGAAGAAGGCGGACAACAAGCTGACCTTCGACGACATGATCGCGGGCTCGGCGGAAATGAAGCAGGTCTTCCGCCTGGGCACCCGCGCGGCGCAGTCCGACATCCCGGTCCTGATCGAAGGCGAAAGCGGCGCCGGCAAGGAACTGATCGCCCGCGCCATCCAGGGCAC
>Ga0114974_10000612_pt1 | contig 29323 bp, 21 predicted proteins | sample S_130206_EF_Meta_FD_87318 | JGI IMG/M metagenome (GOLD analysis project Ga0114974, IMG submission 87318) | Freshwater microbial communities from Lake Simoncouche, Canada to study carbon cycling - S_130206_EF_MetaG | ecosystem: Environmental > Aquatic > Freshwater > Lake | place: Lake... | reverse complement strand
TGAGCATCTTGTTTTAGATGAAAGTCACATATTTGGTGTTTTATCTTTAATATTTTGGTCACTTATGTTGGTGGTTGCACTCAAATATGCTGTCATTATCATGCGCGCAAATAATAGAGGTGAAGGCGGGGTGATGGCGCTGACTGCACTTGCCTCAATGACAGCAAAAGATAATCCAAAAAAACGCAATATCATCATTATGATGGGTATTTTGGGAGCTACCTTGTTTTATGGTGATAGTGTCATCACGCCGGCTATTTCAGTTTTAAGTGCGGTGGAAGGATTAGAAGTTGTCGCGCCTCAACTTGAGCATTACATTATTCCCATTACGCTCAGCGTATTAGCTCTGCTTTTTTTAATTCAATCACGCGGAACAGCGAAAGTAGGTAAAATATTTGCACCTGTTATGGTTGTCTGGTTCTTAACATTAGCGACATTGGGTATAAATCAAATTATTGAGCAACCTCATGTACTCATGGCAATCAATCCCTATTACGGCATCCATTTACTTAGTGAATTGGGCGTAAAGGGTTTTTTGATTATGGGATCCGTTGTTCTTGTTATGACAGGAGCAGAAGCGCTTTATGCGGATATGGGGCATTTTGGACTTAAACCTATTCGTTATGCATGGTTTGGTTTTGTTTTCCCCGCATTACTTTGTAATTATTTTGGACAAGGGGCATTATTGCTTCAACATCCCGAAGCAATTGAAAATCCTTTTTATTTATTAGCGCCATCATGGATGCTCTATCCCATGCTTGTATTGTCGACCTTTGCTACCGTTATCGCATCGCAAGCGGTAATCTCAGGCGCTTTCTCAATTACAAAACAGGCTATTCAATTGGGTTACTGTCCACGTATGAATATTCAACATACCTCAGACAGTGAAATTGGACAAATTTATGTACCCGCTGTAAATTGGATGTTGATGTTCTCAGTATTTGTGTTGGTGATCGGATTTGAATCTTCATCAAATTTAGCCTCAGCTTACGGTATTGCCGTGACAGGCACCATGATGATTGACACAATTTTGTCATTTATTGTGCTTCATGCCTTATGGCATTGGAATCGCATTATTAGTTTTTCATTCTTAACACTTTTTATGCTGGTAGATTCGGTATTCCTGTCTTCTAATAGTTTAAAAATTCTATCTGGTGGTTGGTTGCCTTTAGTGGTAGGTGGTTGCTTATTTTTACTGATGACAACATGGATAAAAGGGCGCGCATTTCTTGCACAAGCTATCGATGAAAAGAAAGTGCTTTTTGAAGATTTGGAAGAAAAAATTGCAGTTCGTGAATTGGCCACCGTTAAAGGCACCGCTGTCTATCTAGCCCGCAGTTTGCATGGGATTCCACAGGTTTTAATCAATAATTTAGAACACAACCACGTTGTGCACGAACGCATTGTTGTGTTAACGATTGTAACTATCGAAGAACCTTATGTAAGTCGAGATAACCAACACATTAAAATTAAACGTTTTGGCAGTCAGGGTCAGTTCTATCGCATGAAACTCTATTTTGGTTTTAAAGAAAGTCCAGACGTAAGACATTCTTTGAGCTTAGCTGCGAAGGAAGGATTAGATTTAACAGGTGATGATGTATCGTTCTTCATGGGAAGTGAACACATTAGCTTCAAAAATCGCAGTAAAATGCCTGTATGGCGTCGCGGATTATTTTTATTTTTATTCCACAACGCGAGCAGCTCTATTAACTTCTTTAAAGTACCTGTTGAAAAGGTTCTTGAATTGGGTGTGCGTGTTGAGCTTTAAAGATGTAGGGTTTGTGAATTTATACCAGCGATATTTTTAGATATCGTTGGTATCCATAACCAATGTTGTAATGGAATGCGGCAAGCTTTTGACGGCTGCCGCTTTTCCATCAATCCATAAGTGATAATCCATTTCAATTTCTCTTGTATTCAATATAATCACCACTGTTGAGCCATGTGGATTAATGAATGCTGTTGTTTGCAAACTATCACGATTAGATGAGCTGATAATACGTTTCGCATTCGGTTTTACAAATTTTGAAAAATGTCCTAAATAATAATAGCTAATCGTATAATGCAATTCGCCACGTTGCGTATCAGCAATAATAGGCGCAAAACAGAAATTGCCCACATGATTGGGCCCACCCGTTTCATCTAAAAGCACATTCCAATCAAGCCAAGCTGCTGCACCTGCATTGAAATCATTGACCATTGAATGACCGTAAATTTCACCTAAATCCCAATCATGAATTCGATTGAAATCAAATTTTTCAATACACCCTTCTGTAAAAATAAGATTAGTAGCTGGAAAAGCTTCTTTTACCTTTTTTAAATTATCAAAAAGCATTCCACTGCCAGTCCATGTTTCATACCAATGATAGCCAATTCCCCACACATATTTGGCAGCATCGACATCATTCAAAACAGCACATGCTCTTTGATAAATTAAGTCACGATTATGATCCCAGGCAATCAATTTTTTATCATGAAAGCCATTTTGATGAAGCGTAGGACCAAGATAGTTTTTAATAAACTCGCTTTCTTCTTCACCCGTAAACAAGCAAGATTCCCACGTTTGACTTGCCATCGGCTCATTCTGAACAGTCAACCCCCATATGGGAACACCTTCTTTTTCATAAGCGTGGATAAATTTAACGAAATAGTTCGCCCAGCTTTGTTGATATTCGGGCAACAATGTTCCACCTTTGAGCATACTCGCATTCGTTTTCATCCAAGCAGGCGGACTCCAAGGACTTGCCAGTAATGTAAGTTGACCGCCCGCTGTTTGCATCGCTTTTTTAATCAAAGGAATACGATACGTTAAATCGTGCGCAATAGTAAAACTATCCAGCGTAGCATCATTTTCTTGCACATAAGTGTAACTTTGACTCGAAAAATCACAGCTGTGAATAGAGGTCCGAGCCATCGTATAACCAATACCCTGCTCTGCATCGTAATACGCACGAAGTAATTCTTGTTGCTTGCATTCGGGCAATTTTGAAAATGTTTCTGCTGCAGCATCTGTTATTGCACCGCCAATACCTATAATCGTTTGAAACGTTTTAGACAGGTCAACAAACACGCAAACTTGCGATTCCAAAGGCTGTCCAAAATCAAAAAATTCCAGTGTAGCTGTTTTTGTTAATCGGTAATTTGTATCTTTAGCTGTAGTATAAACACGCATCTTTTTGCACTCATCAATTAAACAGTTTAAAAGTTGGTCATCAACGACATTCTAAAACTAATCGGCTCAACAGGATGGAAGTGGATATCGTCAATACCCGCACCATTGCTTGAATTATAACAAGGATCCGTTTTCAAACAGGAGCTATAAAAGTAATCAATACCGCTATCTTTTCGATTAAGCATATTGAATACTTCGCCTTGAATTTTAATATGCTTGTTAAATTCATAACCGACTGTACCCGATAGCATTACGGTTTCTTGAGAGCGTACGCTATTATCTGAGATTAAGGCACGTGGCCCAAAATAACGCAGTCTAGGACCACCATAAAAGCCACCATACACATCATGCACCGTAGCACCTGACGCAATAACCGTTTCCACCGCACCGGGAATATAACTTCCTTCTGAGGGATTGCCTTGAAAACGTGCTTTAGAGAAGCTCAAATCTGCATCCAACGTCAGCCAATGGTTTGGTGAATAAAAGTTAGCTAATTCAATACCATAGCGACGGCTTGGATGACTGGCTGAGGTGGTTCCTGCGTCACCCACAAACACTAACTCCGAATCAATGTCGAGCCACCAAATAGCGAGTGTGCTATTTAATCCCTCAATCCAATTACTCCGGGCTCCAATTTCTGCACCGTAAGTCCGTGAGAGTGGGACGGCTTTTTCAATCGGATTACCATCCGCGTCCGTTGCTTTGCCCGTTGACGGATCGACTTTAGTATTCACGCCTCGTGCATCGTTACTATGAAAACCCAGTCCACCATTTAAATAAAATTCCGTTTCTGCCCAAGGACCAAATACCATGCCTAGTTTAGGACTGACCATACCATCGAAAACGGTGCCATTATTGGCATTTTGGTTGCTTTTACTCACGTTAAATCGATAGCCATCAAGACGCAGTCCTAAATTGGTTTTAAACCAATTTGTCCATGTCGTTTTATTATCAAAATAAGGACTTAAACTACTTTGCCAAATCGTATCATTACGCGTGTAATCGAGAATTTGCTGTGCTTTGGTATGCGTTAAGCTATTTTGAATATTGTCATTTCTAAATTGCAAGCCAAACGTACTTTCTGAATCAAATCGCCCGAGTTTATGAAAAAGAGTGTGCGCTGCTTTAAATCCGGTCACGTAGCGTTTATCGGGTTGACCAAATTGATCGCCATTCACGGGATCATCTTGAAAGTAGGTAAAATTAGAATATAAATCCAGTGAGGTAAACAAACCATACGCCATAAGTTGTGTTTTACTGTTACTGTCTTGGCGATGCCATTCACCCGTCACGCTATAGCGGTCACTACGCCCACCATCCGTTGGATCAACAGTGCCAAATCGATCAATCGTACCATTATTAACAGCACGCTTTGGAATTTGATCAGTGGAATTCCAATCACTGCCCATAGCCATGCCCGTTATACTCCAGCCATGATCACCATGCTCTTCGCTGTATTTAAGCACACCATTAAACTTTAAGTATTCATTACTCACTTGCCATGGCCCACCGTTATGCACGGTTTCACCCGCATATAGTAGATTTCCATCCCCTACTTTTTGCGACCCCATGACAAGGCCACGATAATAATCAAAACTGCCACCGGTAAACTTGACAGTATGATCAGGCAAATTTTTCATATATTGAATATCGGCCGCACCCGCACTAGAGAAATCCCCGTTTTCAGCATAATAATTGCCTTTTTGATAATTGATAGTTTGAATTAACTCAGGAATGAGAAAATTCGTATCCATCCAACCTTGTCCGTGTGCATGCGAAGGTAAGTTCACTGGCACGCCGTCCACTTGCGTTAGAAAATCCGTTCCATGATCTAAATTAAAACCGCGTAAATAATATTGACTGGCTTTACCTTCACCACTGTGTTGACTGGAAATCAATCCGGGTACCGTTTCTAACACTTCACTTGGACGCGTAATAGGTCGGTATTTTAATTGTTCTTGACCAATATGCCCCTCGGACGCACTTCCAGCAATACCTACAAGTGAATCTGCTCGCTGCGTAATAATCATATCTTCAAGTTCAACCGTATCTTTATCAACTTTGGACTTCTTTGTTTTTTTGGTTTGTACTTGCTCCTTATTGTTGTTCACAACACTGTCTGAATTCACCTCAGTATATTCAGCGTGTGCATGAGCAGAGCAACTTGCTAAAATCGCCAGCGATAATAAAGTGTGCTTAAAAGTATGTTGAGTCATTTAATAAGACCTCTTGTTATTTGTATTATGGTTTTTAAGCTGTTTGCAGTAGCGTTCGTTCAATGAGCCAATACAAACCTGCGAAACTGACTATCGTTGAACAAACAGGAACAAAATATTTTTCAAGCAATGGTTTTTTATGTAGCCACCAAATGAGTGGTAAAACCAAGCTTGTGACAACAATTTGACCGATTTCCACGCCCAAATTAAATGAAAAAAGCGGAATTAATATGCCTGTTTCAATACTGCTAATACCCATTTCTTGCAAAACAGAGGCAAAACCAAAGCCGTGAATTAAACCAAATGAAAACGTTAATAATCGACGACCTTTGGGCTCTTTAGAAATGAGGTTTTCTAAACCAACATAAATAATGGTAGCTGCAATTAAAGGTTCAATCACTGAACTAGGCAAGGTGATAACGCCCAATCCGGCAAGGCCGAGCGTAATAGAATGCGCGATAGTGAAAAAAGTAATAATGCCGACCGCTGACCAAAAATTACGCGTGACCATTAACAGGGCAAACAAAAAGAGTAAATGATCATAACCCGTTAAAATATGCTCAATGCCCAATACAAGAAAATCTTTAAACATAGAGCCGTGTTGTGCGTTGATATCGAGTTCAATTGCATTGTCTTCTTGCGTAAGCATTTTTTCGCTTAGACTTTTTCCCTCTCCATCTTTGATGGTGACATATTGTTTATGTCCTTCAGGCAATTTTTTCAACAATAACATGACCATTTTTAAATGTGTCGCAGCAGGTTCGTAGCGCAATTTAACGTGGGCATTATTCTTATCATCAAATGTCACTTCACCGTTTGAAACGGGTTTTACGACTTGATCATTTAGGACAAATTGCAGTTCATTAGCAATTAACGCGGCAATATTGGGTTTTGCGTTATCGTATTCTTGCGCTGTAATGTCAGCATCACCATCGCTATCCATGGGGGAAAAAGCTTCAATATCTTGGAGAGCAAAGGTAATGTTAGCGTCAACGCCAGTGGCAGTTAGTACAACATCCGCTGAACTTAATCCAGGTGCATGAGCTGAACTAAGTTGGCTGTAAGCCAATAAGAATATGAGATAGATTAATTTCATTTTTCAATTATTCCATTTACGGGTAAAAGTAAAAAATTCGAACGCACGAAAGCCTACTTTATTTAAAAAAGTAAATGGTGCGAATAGCGATTTAAAGGGGTTAAACGCACGGAGCGTTAAGAGGTAAAACGATTTTTTGAAAAAACAGAGAGGGAATTTTGAATATAAAGCAAAATCGCCAAGCTGTTTTGGATAAAAAATATAGCAAAAGAATTGTGAAATATAAAACACACACAACAACAAACAAACGTAACAGTATCGTTTTAGAGACGCAAAAAAAACGCCTATCGCATTGTTATCATAGGACATTAAAATGAGCCAATTCCTTGAAGAATTAATCAATGGCGGTTTTTGAGCCTCTAATTGATGGGTATGACTTTCTTCATTGAATAAAACGCTATAAGTGACTGTTGATGAACCTATATTGACAGATTCTGTTTGTGTTAAATTGAATGTATGAGATGTTAGAAACGTGATAGACAGCAAAATTATTTTGGCAACTAAAATACCTGTGCCGTGCAGTAGCATGGTTGCCAGCATAAACCCGACGGTATAAGACACTAAACTCGCTGAAGTCGAAATTTCCTGCCCATGTGCATAACCATGGAAAAACGCGAAAAATGCCACAATAAGCACATTCATTTTTGTACCAAAATGAATTTTACGAATAATTAATGCGCTAAAAACAAGGCATGAGGCAATAATTAACACTTCTGCGCTTGGAATGGCTAAGTAACTTGCAGCACCGGACACACCGCCCAAACTCATCACACTAACAAAGGTTACAGGCAGCAACCAAATTGCTTTCCCACGTAGCTGAGCCGCCCATATTCCAACTCCTAGCATCGTAATAACATGATCTAAGCCTTCCAACGGATGAGAAAATCCACTGAATAAATCAGTCATTATTAAATTGCTAATATGACAATAAGCGTAAGTAATCATTGTCAGCAATAAAATCATTGCTGGCAACAAAATACGCTTAATAAATGTCAATTCAACAGGCATGTAGGTAATATATTATTCAAAATAGACAAGCGCAGCATTCTACGCATTTTTTTTCTGATAGCCAGTTTTTTTTAATCCGCATCTACTTAAATCTATTGATAACTATCGTGCTTCACGTGCCAGTCTAAAACCAATATCACTACTTTTTGTAGCCGCTAAACCACTATATCTGACAGCAGATCGCAAAAGTGGGGGTTTAGCTATCCAGCTACCACCACGATATATTTTATATTGCCCCGATTCTATGCCTTTAGGATCTGATTCTGGACTATGTTGATAATACTGCGGGCCGTACCAATCTTCCACCCACTCCCACACATTACCATGCATATCAACAAGGCCCCATGCGTTTGGTTTTTTCTGACCTACTTCATGCGTGTCACCACCATACCCTTCATTGCCAAACCAGGCATAATCTCGAATAGTTTTTATATCATCTCCAAAAGCGTAAACCGTCTGTGTCCCAGCGCGCGCGGCATATTCCCATTCAGCTTCAGTTGGTAGGCGATATATATCGCTTTTAGCGCGATCATTTAATTTTTCAATAAACGTTTGTGCATCATTCCAGCTCACTTTTTCTACAGGGCGATACATTCCTTTGAATTTACTAGGATTATTACCCATCACTTCTTCCCATTGTTTTTGGGTGATTTCCGATTCGCCGAGATAAAAAGGCTTGGTTATACAAACTTTATGTTGTGGTAATTCGTTTGCAGTGGTTTGCCTTTCTTTACCTGGAAGATCCGTGTTTTTATCCTGCCCCATAATAAAACAACCTGGTTCAATTTTAATGAAACGAATACCATCAAAATTTTTCATCTCAACAGCATATATATTTTGTGTGATTGAAAATAGTAAAGAAAATAACGCAATTTTATTTTTATTATTCATATCGATTACCCTTATGTTGGAATATCTGAAATTCATTTAATGCATTTTTATTGAATTATAATTTTAAACATGGCGTATAGGTGAATTGTTTTAACATTTTTGTTTATGTGTAAAAAAATAAAAAAACTTTATTGAATCATAATCTAAAATACACTAAATCGATTTGTTTTTTCAAAATTAAAATATTCATTCGCTTGCCGATAGACTAAAGAAATATTTGCATTAAAATAATCTAAATAAAACGATAAGCGACACTAGAAGTAATACAATACCTTAAAAGCAAAGCGTGTATATAACATTTTCACTAGAATATTTGAATTTCAGAGTAACGCTGATATCACCTCGACCTTAACATTTGTGTTTAATGAATGATTTATGAAACTTAATATGCCCGTAACCAATAACGAAATTGTGATGAATAATGGCAGCATTCTTGTCACACGTACTGATTTGCAAGGTAAAATCCTTTATGCTAATGATGAGTTTCTAAAGATAAGTGGTTATAGTCGCCATGAAATTATTGGCAAAGACCATAATATTATTCGTCATCCCGACATGCCTCCTGAGCTATTTGAGGACTTATGGAAAACGTTAAAAGCAATGCGACCTTGGGCGGGAGTCATTAAAAATCGCTCTAAATCTGGTGATTTTTATTGGGTACACGCAAACATTATTCCTCAAATTGAAAAAGGGAAATTAGTTGGTTATTTATCCGTTCGCTACGAACCTAAAAAAGCCGAATTAGAGCTAAGCCAAGCACTATATCGCGACATAAAAAATAAAACTGCCGCCATTAATCCGACAGGTATCAGCGCATTAATCAAGTCGATACATGATATTTCACTTTGGAATAAAACTGCTTTTACATTGCTCGCTTTTTCAGTCCCTACCGCTACACTGAGTTATGAATATTATCAAGCAGAAAACTACATTGCATTAGCGGGTATTGTTTGCGCAGCTTCCATTGGTGCATTGATTAACGTCAGTATTATTCGTGAATTCAATCAGACATTAGATAAAAGCGTCGGCATTTTTTACCGGCTTTCTGGTAAAAGCTTTGGCAATAAGTTTGATTTAAAGAAAAGTGGCGTGATTGGCGATTTTTATCGTGGATTATTTTCAATGGATGTGAGTCTGAGTTTAGATATTGCTGAATCCAAACGTTTACATGCTGAGTCTTTACGTATTAACAGTGCGCTAGATAACGTACATTCAGCCGTTTTAGTCGCCGATAATAATTTTGAAATTATTTATATTAACGAAAGTGCAAAAAAATTATTCCACCATGCAACGTCTGATATTAAAAAACAAATCCCTCATTTCGATGCCGATCAATTAATAGGGTCAAATATGGATTTGTTTAATACCGAATCTTCCGATGCGCAACGTAAAAGAATGCAAAACTTAGTAGAATTCCATGCCGATGAACACGTTGTTGGGGGTCGTCATCTTCATGTCATCACAAATCCTGTGCTGGATAAAAATGGTGATCGTTTAGGGTGTGTTGCTGAATGGGTAGATAAAACCATCGAAGTAAAAGCCATTCAAGAAATTTCAAATATTGTGCAAGCGGCAGCAAAAGGTGATTTTGAGCAGCGCATTAATGAAACTGATCGTGATGGTTTTATTTTAGAGCTAATTGAAAATATTAATAAACTCATCGAAACAAGTTCTGTTGGTTTAAATGAAGTTGCTCGCGTGTTAGATGCGCTTTCTCATGGTGATTTAACCAAGACGATTAGCAACGACTATTTCGGTATGTTTGGTCAACTCAAAGATGACGCTAACTCCACGGTTGAAAAGTTACGTGAAGTCATTTATCAAATTCAACTTGCCACTGATACTATTAATACAAGTGCAAAAGAAATTGCATCAGGCAATAATGATTTATCGCATCGCACAGAAAAACAAGCGGCAAGTTTAGAACAAACTGCGGCCAGTATGCAGGAATTGACATCTACGGTGCAAAATAATAGTGAAAATGCACAACGTGCCAATGGATTAGCGACCGGCGCTTCAGGCATTGCAAGCCAAGGGGTTTTAGTTGTTCATCAAGTAGTCAAAACCATGGATGATATAACAGAGTCTTCAAGAAAAATTGTGGATATTATTTCGGTGATTGACGGCATTGCGTTTCAAACCAATATCCTTGCACTAAATGCTGCCGTTGAAGCAGCACGCGCTGGTGAGCAAGGTCGAGGTTTTGCTGTGGTTGCAAGTGAAGTCCGCAATCTTGCGCAACGTGCTGCCGCAGCAGCGGGTGAGATTAAAAATCTCATTGGTGATTCTGTAGAAAAAGTGGAGGACGGAACTCAATTAGTTGCTAAAGCGGGTAAAACAATGGAAGAAATTGTTCAGGCCATTGGAAATGTAACAAAAATTATGTCAGAAATTAGCAGCGCCTCTACAGAACAAACAATGGGTATTGAACAAGTTAACAGCGCTATTGGCCAGATGGATGATGTAACGCAACAAAACGCAGCACTGGTTGAAGAAGCTGCAGCTGCAGCTGAAACACTGGAAGATCAAGCGCAAAGCCTAGCCAATACCGTAAAATACTTTGAATTGTAATGCAACGCTACATTTTAGGTTTACTATTAGTACTATTTTTAAATTTTGCCAATGCAAATGATTTTGCAGCACAGGTGAAACACGCTGAAACTAGCCATCAAAATGGATATTATTTTTTAGCCGCAGATTTAGAATATCACCTTAGTCCTCAATCCAAAGAAGCACTTCACAATGGTGTTCCGCTTTTTTGGCACGTAGACGTGCATTTAAATCAAGTACGTGATTTTTGGTGGGATAAAGTGAAATTAAAATATTCACTTCGCTATCAATTGCAATACCATGCCCTACTCAATATGTATCGCGTAAAAAATGAAAATACAGGTGAAATCCACAATTTTTCAACCCTATCAGCTGCACTTGACAATATGTCAATTATTCGAGGTTTACCGTTAATCAACACGAAAAATGTAGTAGCTAATCATGATTACGTTATAGCGATTAAAATTTTATTCGAAGATGATGAGTTGCCGTTGCCACTAAAAACACAGGTTATTGCAAATCCACAGTGGCAATTATCCGGTGATTGGACGTATTGGATTTTACTAGTCGATAAAATGCAACCGTAATTCTACTGGATTGGATAAACAATGTAGCGGTTGATATTGGAGCAACTGATTCGCATCATGTGAGCCACTTGCAACGCCAATCGACGCAATACCCGCATTGATTGCCATTTGTAAATCATGCGTTGAATCCCCCACCATCACAACTCGCTCAGGTGATATTTGCAAATGCGTCATAATTTCTTCAAGCATTTTAGGATGTGGTTTTGATTGCGTTTCATCTGCGCAACGAGTAATTGAAAACAAATCGACTGTTCCCGTAGCATTTAGTGCTTCATCTAAGCCTTCACGAGTTTTTCCCGTTGCGATAGCTAGTAAATAGCCATTTTTTTTCAAGGCTTCAAGCATGTCAAAAACGCCTGTAAATAAATCGTCGCGGCTGATTTTTTTTGAAAAATAGGCCTTTTCATAATGGCCAACTAACGTGTTAACTTCATTTTCGTTTGCATCAGGAAATAACGCCGCAATGGCTTTCTCAATACTGAGACCAATGACATCTTTTGCAGATTGATAATCCGGTATGGCATGACGTGTATCATTCGCCGCATTTTGCAGACAACGCGCAATCCAATCGATAGAATCAATTAAAGTTCCATCCCAATCAAAAATAATTAAATCAAAGCGGTTTTTCATTTTTTAATAAAATCTCAAGTTGTGGTGGCAGTGGAGCATTAATTTTTAGTGCAACACCTGTCGTTGGATGCAAAAAATGTAACGTTTTCGCATGCAAAAACATACGTTTATACCCTTTTTGTTTAAATAATAAATTAATGTCATCACGTCCGTAACGCTCATCGCCAATAATTGGATGACCAATATGAAGCGCATGCACACGAATTTGATGTGTACGTCCTGTTTTAGGTGCAGCTTCAACTAGTGTTGCCTGCTCAAAACAGGTTAAACGTGTAAACGTGGTCAGAGCTTCTTTACCAGCTGAACTCACCATCACCATGCGCTCACCGCCTTTAGCAATATTTTTAAGCAGTGGCGCATTCACGACTATTTTTTGTTTCTTCCATTGACCAGAAAGTAACGCTACATAGGTTTTTTGAATTTGATTGTCACGAAAAATAGCATGGAACGCGCGCAACGCACTACGTTTTTTGGCTATGACAAGGCATCCTGACGTATCTTTGTCTAAACGGTGTACTAATTCTAAAAAATGCGCTTCTGGGCGAAGCAAGCGGAGTCCTTCAATAATTCCCGAACTCACGCCACTGCCGCCATGTACGGCAAATCCAGCAGGTTTATTGACAATTAAAAAGGCATCATCTTCATATAAAACGCTCTGTTCGAGAGCCTCTTTTAAATTATTTGGAACAAATACTTCTTCACTGCGCTCTGCAAGGCGAATAGGTGGAATACGAACAATATCACCCGTCACAAGTCGATAACTGACCTCTACGCGACCTTTGTTAACGCGCACTTCTCCTTTGCGCACAATGCGATAAATGCGACTTTTAGGAACACCTTTTAAGCGTGTAATGAGAAAGTTATCAAGTCTTTGATCATGATGTTCCTCAGTAATTTCTACTTGAAGGACTTTTGTCGGTAGCAATGGTTTTTGTTCTGATTTTTGATTCATTGAATAGGGTTTAAAAATGGACAATCCAAATACACTATTTAACTACTTAGTTTTTCGCATATAAAGTGAAAATCTTGTCGAAATAGTCTTTAGTTTAGAGATTTGAGTAAAATATAATGTGTATCACAATACATTATGAAAATTGTTATTTGTTACGCACAGTAAATGATGAATACAGCACTGAATACCTTATGTTTCAATTTCTAAAGTCCAATATGCTCTTTTAAGTTTTAAACAGTGCCTTTAAGAAAGTGATAAAAATCGAAAACATATATGTTATTACACGCTATTGATTACATGAAAACAAGTTATATTTAAGGTACCCAACAGCGTAAATTAAAAATAAAAAACTATATGAAACAGATATATATAATAAATAAAGGGATGTTAACTTACTTTACCGGCAAAAAATAAAAAATCATCATACGTTAAAATAATAAACCATTTTAACTGCAACTTATTAAATAAGGATAATTTATCTAGCAAGACCGTTTAACTTCAAATTGAAGTCAAACCATAAGATTGTTATAGTGGAAACGTTTTAGTCACACTTTATTAAGCAATCACCATTAATTAGAACACAACAGCCATTTTTGGTGACGATTAAAATAGCGATTTTGAGACGCTTTAAAGCTCATTACGAATTTCGGGTTTTTCGTTCGACCCAAGACGAACGATTTTCAACTTACTTGCGCTGACCTTTCGCCTAGGTTAACTCTCTTAAAACGATTTATCTACCCGCATAACGCTTCGTTCCCTATGAATTTATAACGAGCTACAAAACAAAAGCCGCCTAGATAAACAATCGCTTTACGCTTTGAGTTGCCCTGCTACAACGCAAATGAAATGCAGCGCGGGTCACACTACAGGATATATATTGCATGAAAAGAATGCTAATCAATGCGTCGCAATCAGAAGAATTGCGTGTCGCATTAGTGGATGGTTATAAACTTTACGATTTTGACATTGAAATCCCATCAAAAGAACAAAAAAAATCGAATATTTACAAAGGTATTATTACGCATGTTGAAGCTAGCTTAGAAGCGGCTTTTGTGAATTATGGTGCTGATAAACATGGTTTTTTACCATTCAAAGAAATTGCACCACTTTATCGTCGCCCAGTTGCTTCTGCTAACGCAGAAACTACTGGTGACGGTAGGCCACGTCGTCAATCTGTAAAAGACTTAATTCGAGTTGGACAAGAAGTTATCGTTCAAATTGAAAAAGAAGAACGCGGAAACAAAGGTGCTGCACTTACAACATACATCAGTTTGGCGGGAACATATTTGGTCTTAATGCCTAACAATCCAAAAGCTGGCGGTATTTCACGACGCATTGAAGGTGAAACACGCAACGAATTACGTGAGGCAATGGGCGCTCTTGAAATTCCTGAAAATATGGGATTGATTGTTAGAACTGCAGGTTGCGGCAAAAATGTGGAAGAGTTGCAATGGGATTTAAATTATTTACTTCAACTTTGGGATGCGATTGATCGCTCGTCAACTCAGCAAGAAGCACCTTTTTTAGTCTTTCAAGAAAGCAACGTTATTATTCGTGCCTTGCGCGACCATTTAAGAACTAACATCGACGAAATTCTCATTGATGATCCCGAAGCATTTCAATTAGTTAAAAGTTTTTTAAAACAAGTCATTCCCGATTTTTTATCAAAAATTCGATTATATAAAGATCCTGTTCCGCTCTTCAACAGATACCACATCGAATCTCAAATCGAGGTTGCCTATAACAGAGAAGTGTCACTTCCTTCAGGAGGATCCATTGTTATCGATCATACAGAGGCTCTTACCTCAATCGATATTAACTCTGCACGTGCTACAAAAGGCAGTGATATTGAAGAAACCGCATTAACGACAAATTTAGAAGCGACAGATGAAATTGCACGTCAACTTCGCCTGCGGGATTTAGGTGGATTATTTGTCATCGATTTTATTGATATGTCATCAATTAAACATCAGCGTATGGTTGAAAATCAATTACGTGAAGCCATAAAAATAGATCGTGCGCGTATTCAAACAGGACGAATTTCGCGATTTGGTTTACTTGAAATGTCGCGTCAACGTATGCGCCCATCCCTTGGCGATTCAACGCAACTCACCTGCCCTCGTTGTAAAGGCCAAGGTACTATTCGAAACGTAGAATCTGTTGCACTTTCAGTACTTCGAATTATTGAAGAAGAAGCCATGAAGAAAGGCGCAGAAAAAATTATTGCGCATTTGTCAATTGAATGTGCTGCATTTTTACTAAACGAAAAACGCAGTGCAATTGAGCGTATTGAAAATCGCTTAAAAGTGGCTATCGTTGTTCTGCCTTGTAAGCATTTGGAAACGCCGGCTTATGAAATTGAGCGCATCAAAGAACGTGATTTCCAAGAAGAAAAAAGCAGTTATTCGTTAATTAAAGCTGAAACCATCAGCGTTCCCGAATTCGCACAGCAAGTTAAACCACATGCACCGCCTGTTAAAGCCGCTATTACTGAATTCATGCATGATTCTCCTGCACCTATGCATAATAAAAATGAAGCGACTGCTTTAATTAAGCGTTTCTGGCATCGATTAGCTAAACCATTACTCAATACAGCAAATACAGCGCAAACAATTATTGATAGATCAAGTATTATTGAATCTCAGATCCAAGATATTGAAGAAACTGAAAATAATGGTGAATTAGCGGTCAAAAAAGTAGCTTCCAATACAAAAAGCCGCAATAATCGTCGTAATAAAAATCAACGTAATCAACGTGGCAGAAAAGATAACAACGATACAATGATTGCTTCTGAAAACGGAAATAGCGATACCCATGTGTCTGCCTTTGTAGAGAATGAAAAACCGAACTTTACAGAACATCAATTTGAAGTCCCTGTTTTTTCTGATACATCGCCTGATGCGATTGAACACGTAATTTCAGTTGATCCTCTAGATTCTCAAGCAACTCGTAAAAATGGCAATCGTAGTAACTTACGTCGAGGACCAAATCGCCGTAGACCTCGTAATCCAAACTATAAAAAACCAGAAAATGATTTAATTCTGGAGAGTAATGTTGTCAATTTTAGTCATAATGAACATTCTGACACTGCGGTAAATGTCGTTTTGGCACAGGATAATTATCAAAATAACGATGTGCATTCCGAGCCTAAAATAAAAGAAGCATCTCCACATTATTTTCATGCACAAGATGAAGTCGTGAACAGCACTCAAAGCCACTCAGATCAAGCCTCTGAATGGAATACTAATTCATGAAATTCTAGTTAACTGCAGTAAAAAATCTAAAAAAAGAGTACAAAAGCGCGTTTATGAAAGTAAACGCGCTTTATTTTTGTCTTTTGTGAAGCAATTGAGTGTATTGTCCAAGTTGAGTAGACACGGTTTTTATGGTGTAATAAGGAGGTTTTATGTCTTTATACGCTTCCGTTTTTATACTTAAATAATGAAAACGAAGATTTTCTCCGCAACTTGTTTGGAGCCTGCTTCAACTATGCAATTTATAACGAAAAAAGGTTTAGATATTCCCATTACAGGAAGCCCTAAACAAACCATTGAAAATGGCAATGAGATTAAATCCGTTGCTGTTTTGGGGCTAGATTATGTGGGTATGAAACCCACCATGCTAGTCGCTGAGGGAGACAAAGTAAAACTTGGTCAACCCCTTTTTAGCGACAAGAAAAATGCTGGCGTTCATTTCACATCCCCTGCTTCTGGCATTGTTAAATCCATTGAACGCGGTGATAAACGCGTTTTACAGTCTGTGATTATTGAATTAAGTGGTCACGACGAAGTGACTTTTGCTAAATACAGTGAATCTGAATTAGAAAATTTAACCGCACAGCAAATTCAAGAAAACCTTGTTGCGTCAGGTTTGTGGACTACACTGCGCACAAGACCTTATGGAAAAACACCTGCTATTGACAGTAAAGCACATTCAATTTTTGTGACTGCAATTGATACACGTCCTTTAGCAGCAGATCCCAGCGTAATTATTGCAGAACGTGAGAATGATTTTGTTAATGGTCTAGAAATTATTTCTAAGCTCATTGATGGAAAAGTTTACGTTTGCAAAGCGTTTGGTGCGAACGTGCCAACAGGCAATGCGCCTGTCGTGGTCGCTGAGTTTAATGGCCCCCACCCTGCTGGTTTACCTAGCACGCATATTCATTTTATCGACGCTGTTAACATCAATAAATTTGTTTGGCAACTTGATTATCAAGCTATCATCGCCATTGGTGCATTATTTACTACAGGTAAATTAAATGTGGAGCGCGTTGTTGCACTTTCTGGCCCAACGGTTAAAGAACCTCGTTTAGTGCGTACCCGTGTAGGGGCAAACCTGAGTGATTTAACAGCAAATGAGCTTGAAGAAGGCGTTGAAAGTCGTGTTGTTTCAGGTTCAGTGTTATATGGACATGAAGCACACGGTGCATTTGATTATTTAGGCGTCTATCATTTGCAAGTGTCAGCACTACAAGAAGGTCGAGCACGTGAATTATTTGGCTGGATTGTAGCAGGTAAAAATAAATATTCTGCGATGAATGTTTATACCTCAAGCGTTGATCGTAAACACAACCGTTTGTTCCCACTGACTACTGATAAAAACGGGAGTAACCGTGCGATTGTTCCCGTTGGCGTTTATGAAACACTGACTCCAATGGATATTTTAGCAACACCACTACTTAAATCATTAGTCATTGGTGATTCAGATCAAGCGCAATTGCTTGGTTGCTTAGAACTTGACGAAGAAGATATGTCATTATTCACATTCGCAGATCCGGGCAAGCATGATTTTGCGCCTTTGCTCAGAGCGAATTTAACCAAAATTGAAAAGGAGGGCTAAATGTCGGCTAGAGAGTTTTTAGACAATTTAGAACCACATTTTACGAAAGGCGGCAAGCTTGAACGCTATTATGGCCTATATGAAATGGTCGATACGTTCATTTATACGCCAGCTGATGTTACACGCGGTAGAACGCACATTCGCGATGGCATTGATTTAAAGCGCACCATGACGTTTGTTGTGATTGCGACATTCTTCTGCGTTATGATGGCGCTTTATAATACAGGTTATCAAGCAAATTCAGCCATGGCCGCATTGGGCTTAGAAAAAATTGATAACTGGCGCAGCATTCCGATGACGATTTTTGGTTATAGCACCATGAATCCGTTTTCAAATATCGCGCATGGTGCTCTCTATTTTCTTCCTATCTACATTGTAACACTTGCGATAGGTGGTATTTGGGAAGTGTTATTTGCAACAGTACGTGGCCATGAAGTTAATGAAGGTTTTCTCGTATCTTCAATGCTTTACACATTAATTATGCCGCCAGATATGCCTTTGTGGCAGGTTGCTTTAGGCATCTCTTTTGGTATTGTAATTGGTAAAGAAGTATTCGGTGGTACAGGTAAAAACTTCTTAAATCCAGCTTTGACAGGTCGTGCGTTTTTGTATTTCGCTTATCCTGCGTCAATTTCTGGCGATTCAGTTTGGGTAGCCGTTGACGGTTATACAGCGGCAACACCATTAGGGTTAGCGGCTGACGGTGGTTTAAATGCAGTGACTCAGCACTATAGCTGGATTCAAACTTTCTTAGGTTTTGAACCTGGTTGTTTAGGGGAAACCTCTGTACTCGCTATTATGATTGGTGCAGCTTTTTTACTTTATACCCGTGTTGCTTCTTACCGCATTATGGGTGGTGTATTTGCTGGTATGGTGGCAACCTCACTGTTATTTAATATGGTTGGCAGCGATACAAACCAAATGTTTGCTTTCCCTTGGTATTGGCATTTAACTGTTGGTGGTTTCGCTTTCGGCATGGTGTATATGGCAACCGATCCAGTCAGCGCAGCAATGACAAATTCAGGTCGCTGGGTATACGGTGCATTAGTGGGTGGAATGACGGTATTAATTCGCGTTGTGAACCCTGCGTTCCCCGAAGGCATTATGCTCGCCATTTTATTTTCCAATATGTTTGCACCGACGATTGATTACTTCGTCATTCAAGCGAATATCAGAAGAAGGGTGAAACGTCATGCCTAAATGTGAGAAATTAAAACAAGTTTCTGAAAAACTTGAGCAATACCCGCAATATCGAACATTCAAAGCCTATTGCCAAAAAGTTCTTGGTTTAGGTAATGACAGTTTAGAAAAAACGATCGCTATCGCGGTAGCGTTATGTTTAGTTTGTGCAGTCTTTGTATCGTTTTCGGCAGTGGCATTAAAACCACTTCAAGTGAGTAACAAAGCGCTCGACATGAAGAAAAATATTTTAGACGTTGCAGGTTTACTAGAAGCTGACACCGACATCGAAAAAGCATTTTCTGAAAAAATCGAATCGAAATTGGTTAATTTAGAAACGGGAGAATACGCTGATGGTGACGCTGACGCTTACGATCAACGTAAAGCGGCAAAAGACCCAGCACAAAACGTTGCGATTTCCAAAGATAAAGATATTGCTCACATTCGACTTAAAGCAAAAGTAGCAAAAGTCTACTTGGTGAAAGAAGGCGGCGAGACCAAATCAATCATTTTACCTATCAGTGGTTATGGTTTGTGGTCAACGCTTTACGGTTTTTTATCGGTTGAAGCCGATGGTCAAACAGTTCAAAGTATCAACTTTTACGACCAAGCTGAAACGCCTGGACTGGGTGGAGAAGTTGTAAATCCAAACTGGCGTGCGCTTTGGAAAGGCAAAAAAATCTATGCAGAAACAGAGCAAGCTTCTTCTGAAAAAGGTTTGATTGCTGAAGCTGGCATTGGTGAACCGGCATTAAGTTTGATTAAAGGGACAGTTGATAACACAAAAACGGGTTCGCAATATCAAGTTGACGGATTAGCTGGTGCGACTTTAACCAGTACGGGTGTCACCAACTTAGTTAGATATTGGACAAGTAAAGAAGGTTTCGCGCCTTATTTGGCGAAAGTCAGAACGGTTAAAGGAGTAAAAGCATGAACGAATTATTGAATGACGAAACAAAAAAAGTTTTAGTTGATCCACTTGTCGAAAACAATCCGATTACGTTGCAAGTTCTTGGAATTTGTTCGGCATTGGCGGTGACTTCGCAAATGTCTACATCATTAATTATGGCGTTGGCGTTAACGATGGTAACGGCGTTTTCAAGCGCAGCGATTGCAGCAATTCGTAACCATATTCCAAGCAGTATTCGAATTATCGTGCAAATGACGATTATTGCGTCACTTGTCATTGTGGTTGACCAATTATTGAAAGCATTTGCTTACGATATCAGCAAGCAATTATCAGTTTTTGTGGGTTTGATTATCACCAACTGTATTGTTATGGGGCGTGCTGAAGCGTATGCAATGAAAAATCCACCACTCGAAAGTTTTATCGACGGGATTGGTAACGGTTTGGGCTACAGTGTGATTTTGATTGTCGTGGCATTTTTCCGCGAAGTTTTTGGTTCAGGAAAATTACTAGGTTTTGAAGTTTTCCATTTAACCAAAGACGGCGGTTGGTACGATCCAAACGGTTTGATGTTGTTGCCACCGAGCGCTTTTTTCATTATCGGTTTACTCATTTGGGTAGTTCGTGAATGGAAACCAAAACAACGCGAAGCGATTGAATTCAAAATCATGTCGTTTTCACATGGCGAACAAGTAGGACATCACTAATGGAAGCCTATATCAGTTTATTTGTTAAAGCGGTTTTCATTGAAAACTTAGCGTTATCGTTCTTTTTAGGAATGTGTACGTTCATCGCCGTGTCGAAAAAAGTTTCGACGGCGATGGGTTTAGGCATTGCCGTTATGGTCGTTCAAGCGATTACCGTACCTGCAAACAACCTTGTTTATCACACGCTTTTGAAAGAAGACGCGCTGTCGTGGTTGGGCATTAAAGGCGTTGATTTGAGCTTTTTAGCGTTGCTTGCGTGTATCGGTATGATTGCTGCATTGGTACAAATCTTGGAAATGATTTTAGATAAATCTTTTCCTGCGTTGTATCAAGCTCTCGGTATTTTCTTACCGTTGATTACCGTGAACTGTGCGATTTTAGGCGGCAGTTTGTTCATGATTGAACGTGATTACAACTTCGGCGAAAGTGTGACTTACGGCGTAGGCAGTGGATTGGGCTGGGCGTTGGCAATTACCCTTATGGCGGGTGTGCGCGAAAAATTGAAATACAGTGATATTCCAGTCGGTTTACAAGGTTTGGGTATTACGTTTATTACAGCGGGTCTGATGTCTTTGGGCTTCATGGCATTCTCAGGCATTCAACTCTAGGAAGGTAACGTCATGATGGAAATTATTTTAGGGATTATCATCTTCACGGGTTTTGTTATCGCATTGGTATTTGTCATTATCGGCGCGAAAAGCAAATTAGTGGCGGAAGGTGATGTTGAAATTCTAATCAATAACGAAAAGAAAATCAGAGTTCCCGTTGGTTCAAAATTATTAACCGCTCTCTCTGATCACGGTTTATTCGTGTCATCAGCGTGTGGCGGCGGCGGTACTTGCGCTCAATGTAAAGTGAAAGTTCATTCAGGCGGCGGCGATATTTTGCCAACTGAATTAGGTCATATCACCAAACGCGAAGCGGCTCATGGTGAGCGTTTATCTTGCCAAGTTTCAGTCAAACACGACATGGTTGTGGAAGTTGAAGACAGCGTTTTCGGTGTTAAAAAATGGGAATGTACTGTTAAATCAAACGATAACGTGGCGACATTTATTAAAGAATTGGTGTTGACGTTACCTGCAGGCGAAGAAATTAATTATCGAGCGGGTGGCTATATTCAAATTGAATGTCCTGAACACGTTGCGAAATACAGTAATTTTGAAATTGCTGATCGTTTCCGTGGCGATTGGGATAAATTCAATTTGTGGCAATACGTGTCGACGGTGAAAGAACCTACGTTACGTGCGTATTCGATGGCTTCTTATCCTGAAGAAAAAGAAATTATGTTGAACGTGCGTATTGCTACACCACCGCCTAACGTGGCTGACGCACCACCAGGCATTATGTCATCATTCATTTTTGACATGAAACCAGGTGATAAATGTTTCGTGTCAGGTCCTTATGGTGAGTTTTACGCACGCGATACAGATGCTGAAATGGTCTTTATTGGCGGCGGCGCGGGTATGGCTCCGATGCGTTCGCACATTTTTGATTTGTTACGCCGATTGAAATCAACACGCAAAATATCGTTTTGGTACGGTGCACGTAGCAAAAACGAAATGTTCTACGTTGAAGATTTCGATATGCTCGCTAAAGAAAATCCAAACTTTACTTGGCATACCGCGTTGTCTGATCCTTTGCCTGAAGATAATTGGACAGGTTACACAGGGTTCATTCACAACGTATTGACTGAAAACTTCATTAAAACGCATGAGGCACCTGAAGATTGTGAATTTTATATGTGTGGACCGCCAATGATGAATAAGGCGGTAATGCAAACGTTGTTAGACAGCGGCGTTGAACCTGAAAACATTATGTTGGATGATTTTGGCGGATAGCTTTTAATGTGAAAAAAACAAAAAAGGGTATTAGATTTTTCTAATACCCTTTTTTTTAACCTACTTGTAAAGTTCTAATCATATAACACATTGAAAGTTATCGGAGGCTTACAGTATTTAAACATTAGATTTTACTAACTTACTCACCCTACATGATTATGCCCAAGCAACGTTCCCGTTGCGAATGCCAAGTCAACCAAAGAGACTTGATAATCTGAAATAGCACGAACTTCTCGTAATTGTGCATCACCTAAACGTGTTAACGTTTCTAAAACTTCTGTCATCGTTCGCAAACCTTCACGAAATTGTTTTAATTCTGCATCGTAATTTAAACCTGCTAAAATTACATTTTGTCTTGCGGCTAAAATACGTTGCCAATTTTGTTCCGTGGTATCCAGCGCATCATAAATCTCACGTTTTACAGTGAGCTCTCTTAATTGCTGCGTACTTAATCGTTGTATTCGTTCTTGTACTGCACGCTCTAGTTTTGATTTGCGCAACTCATTTGACAAGGGAATTTCCATTCGCATTCCCACTGACCAATCTGAATAATTTCCATCTAATGTTTGAGTAAATGCACTATCCAGAGATTGTGTATCACGACCCAGCGAACCATAATGATAATCCAGCATAAACAGGGGCAGGGTTTGATTTTTTAAATAATCAATTTTTGTTAAATCTGCTGCAAGTTTTAATTCTAATTCCAAAAGTTCTAAGCGACCTGTAAGGGCTTTTTGTACCAATTCATTTCTATCAAAATCGAAATGTAATAAAGTTGGCGATGTTTTAGGTACAATAAGAATTTGAGAATCCACGCTTAAATTCGCATCATTGAGCAATAGTTTTAATTGACGTTGGCGAATTTTCAATGTGGTATTGGACGTGATCAAACTTTCACGACGTTCTGCTACACCGATTTCAGCTCGATTAATTTCCACCGCCGCAGTCAACCCGTTTGCCACCCTTTTTTTGACCATCGCCAAATTATCAGATGCATTTTCATATTGTTGGCGACGCACATCTAATTCTCCCCACGCCATATAAATTGACCAATATGCGCGTTCAATACTTGCTAAAACACGAATAGATTGTAAGCGTGTTTTTACATCAATAATTTGCTGCTCATATTTAGCTATTCGAATCCCTGCTACATTGGTGTCAATGCCACCATCACGTAACAAGGGTTGACTCACTGAAAAACGCAATGCATTTTGATATTGCGCAGAGGGGACACCTTTAAATTGTTTTTTTTCATCAAATGGCGAACTTAACGTCACTTTTGCACCTGTGCGCAGTGGAATGACAATTCCCGCCTCCATTTCTAAAACTTGTGTTAATTGAGGAATGGCAGTAAGTTTATCTACTTCATTTTTCAGTAATCCATTCTCAGTTGTTGGTGTAAACTTCACAACATCCAAATTTTGAGAAGGCATATTTTTACTGCCATATTTGGCTTTTGCAAAAATTAAATCGTCAAATTTTGCTTCTTCTTCGCTAACTTGTGTTGCAGCGATTTTCGGATCGATTTCAGCAATTTTTAAATCTAAATTATTTTCTAATGCCAAAGCACGAATGTTTGCTAACGTAAGCTCAACAGATTCTTTGGGTAAATCTGTTTTTTTTACCGTTTCAACATCGCGTTCTTTAAATTTTGGCAAGGCTTTTTCAGTGGTTTCAGGCGCTGATTTTGTTACGTTGCCGAATTCAATCCCTTCGTTAATCATTAAACGCGCTTTTGCTTTTTCTTCAATGGGTGCAAATGAGGAACCGTTCAAATAATAACTACAACCTGTCATCATTAAAGACGCGATTAAATAAACACTATTTCTTAATCTATCACGTGTTTTATTTTTCATTTTTTTCAGGGGTATAAACAGGTGGAAACGCATTCAATTGTCGCCAAAGTTCATAAATCATCGTCACGCGATTCAATAAAATCCATCCTTCAACTCGAACACCTTGTCTTAAAAACCGTTCTGATGGCCATTCTTGACTTGCTTCATCGGGCGTCAGAACTACGCGAAACTTACCTTTCCCATCGTCGGTTGCATCCACAAAGGCCACATTCGCACCAAATGTCCCTACTGCCATTTCAGGCCATCCAGCAAATTGTAGTGCTGGCCAACCTTCAAACTGCAATCTGGCATGACGGCCCTTCGTAATTAAGGTTACGTCATTACCATTCACCCATAACTCAACTGCTTTTACATTCGTATCAGGCACTAAAATCAACAACGCATCCCCTTGCCGAACTAAATCACCTTGTGGATTCTCGAGAAGGCGAAGCACACTGCCATCACGAGGTGCTTTTATAATTTGTGCGGTTTGACGAGATAGATCGATATCATTTTTTAATAAGCTCGATTTTGCATCTTCAACTTCACTTTGCGTTTTACTCATCAAGGCATTAGCTGAATTAATTCGAGCTTGCGCATCACTGCGAATTCTTTCAATTTCAGTAGCGGCGGCATGTTGCTCAGCAACTGCGCCATTTAAGGTTGCTTGCTGACTGTTCAAATTTCGTAATGCGATAATTTTGTCTCGCTCTGCCACTTCAGCATCACGTTTAGAGACTAAACCGTCTACTAAAAGTCGGCTTAAACGTTCCAGTTGTAAATTTGCCGTATCGAGCGAGGCTTGCGAAGAAATAATGGATTCTTGAGCTGAATTTGCTCTTTGTCTTGCTACATCTAAACGGTATTGAGCAGTTGCAATTTGTAAATCACGTGTTGAATTTAAGTTATCGATTTGTAATTGATAAGCACTTAATTCATCTTGCTTTGCTGTCAATTTTAATTTTGATGCATCGCGTTGCTGTGTTAGCCGAGGTAGCAAATCAGGATCGACATCCACAATTTCAACGAGCGTATCCCCTGCTTTAACTTTTGCACCTTCACGAACGAACCATTGCGTAATGCGCCCACTGACAGGTGATTCAATTTTTTGTTGACGTTCAACTGGTGCAAAAGCAATCACTTTTCCTGATGCACGAATATTTTGTTGCCAAGGTGCAATCAATAGTAATGAAGGAATTAATACAAATAACCACACACAACACCGACATAAAACGCTAACAATCCTTGGTGTTTTAGTGGAGTTGAATGCTGAAAGTCGTGGACCTGAGAGTCTATTTTTCATGAAAAAATCAATCAAGTGAAATGACACGCTCACACTGCGACGCAACGGCCGTGTTTTGCGTAAAAACAAGTAATGTCCAAGGCGTATTCTGAGCTAAAAAATAATTCATCACTCTCATTTGTCTAGCTTCGTCAAATTCGTCTAATAGGCTATCAATTAGCACCAAAACAGGATAATTGACTACGCCTCTTGCTAGCATAACTAAACGTTGTTGTGTTTTTGAAAGTGGTGAACCGGTTGAGGAAATAGGGAGAGAAAGCGTTTGTCCAAATTGCGCCTCGAGTTCATCTAAGAGTCCCAAATCGGAGAGTATTTTTGCAACCTGCTGTTGCGCAATCTGTTCTCGTCCTAATACAATATTTTCCAGTAATGACCCTTCAATCATTTCAATATCATTGATCAAGGAAATTTGTTCTCGCAAAGTCGGTAAATGCAAATTTTGTAAACGCGTTTTCTCAAAAAAAATAGTCCCTTTTTGGCCTTCTCGAAGCCCGTAAAGTAATTCTGCTAAGGTCGTTTTCCCGCAACTCCCAGACCCCCATATAGCCACTTTTTCACCTGAATTAACTCTAAAATGTAAATTCGAAAAAATGTTTCTAGTTGGCAGGTAATGAAACGAAAGCTGCTCAACGTCAACCGAAATAGGCGTTGAAAATGACATCATTGCGCCTTTTTCTTGTTCAAGGGGCAAATCAAGCAAATGCCCAATTTTATCTACAGCCGTTAATAAATCGTAAAAGCTTTCTAAATGTTTTCCGAATTTAATTAATGAAGCTAACACCGTTGACACAATCAATTCTGCAGCCACTAATTGGCCAAGTGTCAATTGCCCCTCAATCACTAAATAACCCCCAATTGACAACAGTCCTGTATTGGCAATGACATATAGCGTCATCGACCCCATGATTTGTCGAAATAAAACGCGATAATGAGCCTTTTTTTCATTTAAATAATCATGCGCTAAAATATCAATACGCTCCTGGGCATAGTGTTCATTTGAAGCGGCTTTGAATGTATTTTTATTATCAGCAAGCACTTCAAGCCAATCAACTAAGGCATATTTTGCTTTGGATTCGGCAATCGATGTTTTTACAGCGCCGCGCCCTAAGACAAATAAAATAAAGGCAATCGTGCTTAATAAAAAAACATCAAAACTCAGTAAAAATGGATGGTAAAAAGCCAACAACGTCAATCCCGCTATCGTTTGCATCAATAAACGCACACCATCAAGTAATAAACCAGAGCAAGATTTTTGAACGGTTTGAATATCAAAAAAACGATTTACTAATTCAGCACCTCGATGTTTATCATGTAAATGACTCGACATTTTAGGAATACGATAAGCTAAATCCGTTGCTAATCGCACAAATAATCGACGTTGAATAATTTCAGCAAGGTAGGCTTCTAGGACATAAATCGCACCTGAAAACGCCAAAAAGACAAACAGAATCATAGACAGAACAGCTAAAGGCTGTCCCATCCCGCCCATTGCTACGGTGTTAACAACAGCTTGTACAGCAATTGGCGCCGATAACGCTAATAAACCTGAACCAATAGCCAAGCCAAAAATTAGGGCTAAGTCTGTTCGCTCTGTTTGAAGTAGATTCACTAACCGTTGAAAGGGTGTCAGATGCTCGTGCTCATGACCAGTTGCTTGTTCAAGTGGTTTTTTAGGTTGAATCATCAAAAAATCAAATGTGTTTTCAGTATTCGCATTCAAAAATTTTAATATTTCATTGAATGAAAATAAATGCTTATCAAATTTATCTTCATGTATATCAACAACCTGAAAACGCCCCATACTAAAACCATAAAATACCACAATACGTCCATTTTCAAATACGCCAACAATTGGCGTTTGATAACTCGATAACTTCAGTGCTTCTTCGATTGTACAATGCAGTATTTGTGTATTTAAATCCACAAAATCCATTAACAATGGCAATTCAAGCAACCAATTTGTAATGTTTTTTTGCGTCAGATGAAACAATGTCTCGAACGATTTTTGTTGCTCAAATAGAGTTAATAAAAACTGCAACAATTTGTGAATGGCGTATTTAGAAAGTAATTGATTAGTCATATCAATGAAATAACAAAATAAAAAATCTGATTTTTACAAATAAATCAAATACTTAGTTTTTTATGCAGGCAATACAATTACTTTTAAACTATCCTTAAATAAGAATTAGCTAACTGCTCAAAATATTCTAGTATATTACAGTTTTTGATCATTACGCCATTTTACCCTTTTAAAATAAGGTTTCATTTTTAAACATTTCTAATAATTCGATAATTTCTTTAGGTTGTTTTCTAAAACTTTCACTTTTATAAAAGGCCTCTAAACTCACAAATGAATCAATATCTTTCTCACTCACTTTATTAAATCCCATTGCTAAATTAGCAAAATTACGTTCAGTTATCGGTTTTTTTAAAATTAATGATACTTTATGGTGTATAGGGTCTTTTGAAATTCTTACAAACGATTCACAAACATCATCAATATCTCCCTCCAAAATTTGAACAAAATAAGGATCGATATAGAGCAACATCCCTGTCACGGTCACAGCTGAATTTATAGGACGTGTTCTATCCAAGAAACTTTTCAGGCAGTTATCCGTCATTTTTTGTTTGGCAACGCTAGTATAAATTAAACAATGCAACGACATAGTGACTTCCTATTTTCTAAAAATCATTTTAAACGTCGAAAATAAAATTATTATTACAATCAGAAAAACGCTGGAATATACTGTATATCGATGCTAAAAGAGATTGTCGTAAAACGTCACCTCACCTGTTGAAATCTCATGAGTTCCCCCCACTAGCTTAATTTCACCCTTTTGAATCATTTCTTTCAAAATCGGACTACGTTCAAGTATACCGTTTACTGTTCGTTTCACGTTAATAATGGATACTTTTTCCACAAATGTAGCATTACTCGAATTGCGATTTTGTGTTTCAGTTTTTTCATCATAAACGGCAGGCTGAATTTTTGAAAGTAGCGCTGTTAAATTTCCCATCTCGACATGGTCACACGCCCCTTTAATGGCTCCACATCGCGTATGCCCTAAAACAGCAATAATTTTTGAACCCGCCACTTTACACGCAAACTCCATGCTACCGAGAATATCTTCATTTAGAATATTACCTGCAATTCGAATACTAAAAATATCCCCTAAACCTTGGTCAAATATCAGTTCTGCCGACGTGCGCGAATCAATACAACTCAAAATGACGGCAAATGGATGTTGCCCGTCTGAGGTTTCATTCGCTTGTTCGAGTAAGTTACGGTTTGATTGCAAATTACTCATAAACCGGTGATTACCTTCTTTCAATAAATCCAACGCAATTTCGGGCGTAATAGCTGCTTGTAATTCTTTGGTTAACGTTTTCACTATGTTCTCCTTGACTCTATTGTAAAGATCAAAAAATAATTGAATGCTTATTATATAAACTCATAACTTTCAATACCTTCGCCAATTTCAAAATCAATGTAAAAATACATATATTTTTACATTGATAAATAAATCTGTTAAAAAGTTTAATTTCATGAAAAATCACTTATTTTTCGTTTTGCAAAGGTATTGAACTTGACACTGCATTAAAAACCATC
>Ga0114974_10000610_pt1 | contig 29384 bp, 37 predicted proteins | sample S_130206_EF_Meta_FD_87318 | JGI IMG/M metagenome (GOLD analysis project Ga0114974, IMG submission 87318) | Freshwater microbial communities from Lake Simoncouche, Canada to study carbon cycling - S_130206_EF_MetaG | ecosystem: Environmental > Aquatic > Freshwater > Lake | place: Lake... | reverse complement strand
GCTTAGTTACTTCTTTTTGTGCTTCATCATATGCTCTTGTTTCATCTGTTGCACCTGAGACTGCATCACTTACTTTATCCCAATTTGCTGCAAGTAATCCTATTGCTACTATAATTGCACCTATACCTGTTGCTATCAATGCAGCACTAAATGCTTTTGCTCCTGCTGCTGCAGCTGCTTCACCAATACCAACTTTTACAAACGATTTAGCTAAGAACTCATTTGTAATACTATATAATTTAGTTATACCTGTTGTATCTAATATATTTTTACCAATATCAACAAAGTCTTTTCCTAACTCAACTATTGATTCACCTATTGTACTAAATTTAATAAGAGTAAATTGTTTTGCAGCGGTAATGGTACTTGCTAATGCACTTCCAATTGTTCCAATAGGTCCAGGTAATCCACCTAATACTTCTAAAAAGTTTCCTGCACCTTGTCTAGCACCAGCAATTGAATCTTTGGTATCGTCAATTTGTCTTTGTAATGCATTAAACTCATCAGTACCTACTTTTACATTTCTTAATTCTTTAGTAAGTGCTTTAAGTTTTGCTACTGAATCATCTGTGTTTATCTTTGCATTAAATTCTATGTCTTCTGCCATTTGGATACTCGTTTTATTTTATGGATTGCTTGTTTGAATGTTTTAGGATAAGCATACTTTCCTTTAGCTATTTCAACTCTTTCTGATACATTGTACCATTTTTCAGAAGTTAGTGTATCTATAATTGCTTTTATCATATTATGCAGTAGGATTAATAATTAAATATGCAACTTCTAAGTTACCAGCGTAATTGTGTGATATACCAAAAGACCCGTTTGTTTTAGAGGATACTACTGCAGGATAAGGGCCACCTGGTGCAGTATTACTATTTTGTGTGGTTACTAATATAATTGAGTCAGTTGTTGCTAAACTACTTGATACAATTGTACCACCACTACCTACACTTACAATATCAGATGATTTATTAGTTCCTTTATTTAATTTAATACCATCTTGGAATGACCATGCGCTTCCACTATATTGTGCTTTAATTACGCCACCACCATTTGCAAGAATTATATTACCCTCTAGTGTTTGACCAGTTCCTGCATATGAACCTAAAATTACATTATTACTTCCACTTATACTATTACCGGCATTAAAACCTAAATAAGTATTTTGACTACCAGTTGTATTATAAAACCCTGCATCATTACCAATCACAGTATTTTTACTACCTAATGTATTTCTATTCAATGCACCAATACCCATTGCAACATTTTGAAAACCTGTTGTGTTGGTAGCCAATGCTTCATTACCTAATGCAAAGTTATTATTACCTCTTGTAACTGATAATGCATTTGCTCCTATCGCTACATTTTGTGAACTACCACTTGCATATCTCAATGCACCTGCTCCAATTGCAACGGATGAGTCAATCGTACCACTTATATTTGTCATTGCGTTAAGACCTAAAATAACATTGGTACTATTTCCATTTATATTTGTGAATGTAGTATTTCCTTTTATACTTAAACTACCTGTCACACTAATTGCGTTTGAGCCTGATGCTATTAAACTACCTGTTATATTAACCGGTGCTTTAAAGTTAGTAGGCATCCACATTTCAATAGATGAACTAAAAAATGCCATTGATAAATCACTACCATTATAATATCCACCTGCGTATATTGCTGGTAGAAATTGACTAGGATATTCATTAGCATAACTAGTTAGTGCTATTTGTATTTTATTTTCAGGCGTTCCTCCATCAATTGTGTATCCGGTAAATAATCCACTTGCAGAAGCTGTTACTCCATTATTAGCATTTATATATACTGTGCTATATGGTTGCCCTTGTCCACCAGCATCTTGAATTTGAATTCCACCTGGTGTTATAAATCCAGTATTAGAATATACTGACCCTGTTACATTTAATAATGCATAATAAGGGCCTGTACCTGTATATGAATTGCCATTAACCACATTACCTGAAGTAATTGTAATTTCTACTCCACTACCACCATATACTGCATTTGTTACAGTTCCGTTAGTTATACCAGTTCCACTCATTACCCAACCTGCACCATTATTATTTATTATGTCGTATATACTTGGTCTTGCTCCACCATTTATATCTCCATAATTGAAAATTAATAGTGTTCCAGTAGATGAATTAGTTGTTGAAGGTGTTGTTCCGTTACCTAAAGTTGTAATACTCTTTACATTTACACTACCAGTTATTGTTTGGTTTCCGTTAAATGAGTTTGAGCCAGTTGTTGCGAAACTTCCAGTTGCAATTGTTCCACCACTTCCAGTTGCTACTGTTAAATTAAATGTAGTTCCATTACCTTTTGTGAATGTCAATACATTACCACTAACACTAGCAGTCACTAACGAAGATGCAGTTACAGATGAACTTACAAATCCTAATGCAGTAATTTGTGCAGATGATGATATTGTACCTGTTGGTAATGCTCCACCAAATGAAGATGTAGCAACTAAAGTTGAAACATTACTACCATTACCTACCCATGCATATCCTTGTTGTAAAGAAGCAGTTAAACTTCCTATTACTCTCAAATCAAAGTTTGCAACAATAGGTTTAAATATTTCTAAGTTAGCCGACCCTGTTCTCATAATGAAAGCAGTGTTACTACCATTTGCGTTATTAGCACCTCCTGCAATATGTCCTACTACTTGCCCAGTATATTCTGATGTATATGAGTTAGCTACTGCTGTAATATATGTAAAATATCCTCTTGATGGGTCTTGTACTTGCATTCCACCATAGATGTCTGCAGGCCATACAGTAGAGTCTACACTAACATTTACTTGTGGGTATTGTGAACCACTACCTGCTGTGTTTAATGCTAATCCTAATCCAGCATTTGCATTGTATAAATTTACAAAACTACCTTGAAATACATCAGCAACTATTGTACTAGTTGGTGCAGATATATTCCCATTTCCAATAGTAATTGCATTTGCTGCAGAAGAACTAATCAAAATTGAACTTGATATTGTTTGTGTTCCAGTAAATGTATTTGAGCCTGTTGTAGCAAATATATTATATGCTAAGACCTGTGCCGATGAAGATACTGTACCTGCTGGAACAGCACCACTACCACTTACATCAGGAATAACCACACCGAATGTAGTTCCATTACCTTTTGTAAAAGTCAAAGTGTTTCCACTAAACGAAGCAGTTACTAATGAACTTGCAGTTATAGATGAACTAACGAAACCTAATGCACTTATTTGTGCAGAAGAACTTACAACATTATTATTTGCGTTAATTTGTCCGTTAATACCATTTGTTACTGAAATAGCTCCTGTTATTATTTGATTGCCATAGAAAGTATTTTGACTACCTGAAACAATTAAACTGCCTGTTATAGTTTGTTCTCCTATGAATTGATTACTACTACCAGATACAATTATACTACCTGTAATTATTGTTCTACCATTCAAATTATTTGTTTGTCCTACTATACCAGCGAATAAAGTACCCGTAATAGTTTGATTACCATTAAATGAGTTAGACCCGGTTGTTGCATAACTTCCAGTTTTTGCTTCTATATTATTTAATCTACTATTAGTAGATGATGTATATGAATTAAATGAAGATGTAGTTACTAAACCAATATCAGTAATTGTATTATGTCTCCAACTTCCATTTGCACCACTTCCAACATATTGCCACATATCTCCATTTGAATAACTACCTGTAACTAAAACTGAAGATAAATCAGAAAAGTCCATTGGTTGTTGAACTGATACATAGATAATACCACTTGCACCTGGACTTGCTTTAACACATTGTCCGATTGGCATTATTTCATATGGTGCCGTTGGAGCAACTGTTGTTAATAAACCTGCTGATTGTGAAACAAATAATGTTGCACCATCCGTAAATGCATTTGTATTTAATCCTCTTACAATACCTTGTGTAGTTACATAACCATAAGTTCCTGTTTCAATATCATGTGTTGAAATACCAAGTATTTGATTTATTGTATTTACACTTCCAGATACTGCTATTGATTGTGCTAATACAATTTCAGGAACATCTCCATGTGTACCTGCTAATCTAACTGCCGTACCATCTGTAATTGTTACACCCGTACCATTAAATACTCTTGTCCAATTCTCTTGCCCTACTTGTAAGGTTATGTCTTGTTCAGCATTATATACCGCTAAACAACCATTTGTGTTATCCCAGAATACTCTACCACTTTTCCAAGTTGGAACGGCAGAAGCAGTGTTAAAATCAATATAATTAACATTGTTAAGACTTCCGCTAATAGTAATGCTACCACTAACTGAAATAGATGAAGTGAATGAAGATGCAGCTGCTGGTATTATTACATTAAAGGTTGTGTTATCACCTTTTGTAAATGTCATTGTTTGACCACTTATTGATGCAGTTACTAATGCTAAACTTGCAGATGCAAATAAAGATGCAGTTGCTTGGTTTAATTGTGATGGGTCAAATGAACTAGTTTGTACCGGTGTTCCATTAACTGTTAAACTACCTTGTACCTTAACACTACCTGAAAGAGTTTGTATGTCTGTCAATTCATCTCCCAATTGATTACTACCACTACTATAAATTACAGATGCGGTTTCGTAAAGAGTTGTAAGATATCTAATAGATGCAGATGTTGCAGTTATGTTTGTGAATGTTTGATTTGCACTAAAATTATTATCTACATTTGTTCTTGCAAATGAACTTGTTTCACTTTCAGTAATCCAACTTCCACTAACAGAGTTAATTGAATTAATTGAAATTTGTGCTGATTGAGTAAATGCATTTAAATTACTTACTGATGTATTTACAGATGCACTATTTGTATTTAATGCATCAATACTAATTTGTTGTGATGCAGATGATGCGTTTAAATTACTTACTGATGTATTTACAGATGCACTATTTGTATTTAATGCATCAATACTAATTTGTTGTGATGCAGATGATGCATTTAAATTAGTGATAGAAATAGCCTGGCTTGCAGTGGTTGAGTTTAAATTAGTAATTGATACATTGACACTAGCCGATGTAGATTCTAAGTTATTTAGTCTTATATTCGTTGATTGAGTATAAGAGTTTAGTGATGAAGTTGTTGCAAAATATGAATTACTTATATATTGAGATGCAGTAAATGCATTCAATGAAGTTATATCAGTAGTACCTCCGCCACTACCAGTAAATGAACTAGTAGCAACTAATACAGTTCTATTATTAGCATCACCAACCAAAACATATCCCTGATTTAAAGATGCTGATAAACTACCTGTTATACTAATACTACCACTAATATCTACTTTATTATAAAATCTAGTTAATGTAGTAGGCCCATATTCGGCAATTAATAAATTTTGATTTGCTTGTTTAATCTGTAATGAAGCTGAATTATTTGTTGTAACTCCTGCAATAGTCATTATATCATAATTAGTACCACCTAATGTATCAAAACTAACAAACGATGTACCACTACCACCTACACCAGCAGGAGTTAATTTAATTCCAGCTTGACCTGCAGGACTAGTAATTTCTACTTGGCCGGCTGTTCCATGAACTATTGATAAATTATTTACACCAATATTAAAACCAGTAGTAGCTCCAGGTTGTCCAAAGTAAATATAATTATCTGTTGTAGCATCACCTCTTAATTGTATTGCTCCTGTTATACTTTGATTACCTATAAATGTATTACTTCCTGTTGTTGCAAAACTAGCTGTATTGATTGTACTACCACTAACATCAGGAATATTAACTGCAAATGTAGTTGTATCTCCTTTTGTAAATGTTAAGTTCCTTGTACCACTATTGAATGATGCAGTAATTAAAAAACTACCACTCTCTATTTCAGTTATATAAGATGAAGTTGCAGAGTTTAATGAATTTATAGAAATTAATGCAGACGAACTAAATGTATTTAAGTTACTTACAGATGTATTTAAACTTGCAGTTGTAGTATTTAAGTTACTTACTGATATGTTTAAACTTGAAGTAGTAGTGTCTAAATTATTTAATCTACCATCTTGTACTAATTGAGAAGCTGCAAATGATGCTGAATTAGCATATGAACTTGAAGCTGCAATTAAAGAATTGATTTGTTGTTGTTGTGCAGCATCTACTGCGGCAACTGATGAACTAATTGCATATGACCCAGTTGCTCCATTCAAATTAGCAATACTAATATTTACAGATGCTGATGTAGTCTCTAAATTATTTAATCTAATAGTAGCACTTGCAGTAAATGAATTTAATGAACTTAATACACCACTTGCAACAGACGATGCAGTTAGTGCATTTGTTGCATTAGCAACAGACATACCACCTGTTAAATCATTTGTTATCAATGAATCTATTAAATCATCATTAAAAGTTCTTACTTCCGCAGCAGTTATACCACCGACACCATTGGTATCGTATGTACTATTACTTGTCGTCTTTAATTGTGAGCGAGTTAAACTTGCCATATCTTTTTTCTTTTATCTTTATTTATTATTTAACAAAGTGACAAGACAAATTTCCCATTGAAATCTGCATTGAAGTCACAGTTGAAATCTCCGTAATTTGCTACTGGTGCTACATTTCTATCATTAGCTCCCATAATAATAGGGCCTAGTAATTCTATTTGACACTCACCCGTTGTTATATTATAATCATTTATACTTCTCAAATGAAATAGATTACCACGAAATTGTACTAAATCATTTAGTTCCAAATCAAAATAATCTGCTAATGGTATAATACCTTCTGCTCTTAATAATCTTGTTGTTGGATTATATAATAATTGTATGTAAGTTTCCCAATATTGAGTATAAAGGTTTTCATTTGGTACTTGACCATATGCAGCCTCTTCATTATTAAAAAGTAATGATAAACTACCTGTTGTTGGAAAGCTGCCTGTTACTACATTATAATTGTCAAAATAAGGAAACTTAGTTTGTTCTTTAGTTACACCTGAATTAGTCAATGACCCACTTTCTATATAATAACTTTCACAATCAAGTAATCCATTATAAAAATATAGACGAGGCAAAACTCTTGTTGGATTATAGTTTTGGTCACTAATAAATGTTGGAATGTATATTGGTATAATTTGACTCATAATCTATTTTTTATCTACTACATAATGCAGTTACTGTTCCTATTACTCCTGTTGAAACATTTATTGAATATATTTGTAATGTATTACTAAAGAAATAATAACCTGTTAAAGGTGTAATTCCATATTGGTCATAATAAGCAACTTGGCCTGATGTTAATAATCCATTAGCTGTAAATATTTGTATTTGTATTGGAGATGAACATGCATATTGTGCTCTATTAGTTGCAGTAAAGTAATATGTACCAGCACTATATTTTGTAATAGATGGATTAATACCACCTACACTACCACTCAAACCTGTTCCTGCTATTTTTAATAATGGTTCAGCTGCAAGTGTGGTTTTAACATTAAACTCACCTTCTGAAAAATAGTTTTGATTATCCACAAAATATTGTTTACCATACTCTCTATTTGCTGCTTTTGCAAATTGTTGTGAAATATAATCTGTATCTAAGCTATCACTAAAGTTTAATTTATTTACAGCAAGATTGTTTGCTGCAATTACTTCTATTGGTTTATTTAAGTTTAGATATTTATTAAAATCTTTTATTTCACCTTTATTATACCAATTATTGAAAGATTCAACAACCATATTATTATTATTTCCCTTATCAGGATAAATTACTAAATTGAATTTCTTTTGAATACCTTTAATAAAATCTACTAATTTAATGCCCGTTGTACCATATGGCATGTTAGAAGGTATATCCATTACTAAACCATCTGCTGCCTGTTTTACTTCTTTTATTTGTAAATAAGATTTAGTTGTTCCTTGTGGGTCTATTGTTACTAATGGTAATGACCCGGTTGCAAAATTAGGACTTTGTCTAATTTGTATATAATAACTACCAGTTGGTATATCATCCATAATAAATTCTGTTCCTAATTCATATGTTGTATTAATACCACCTTGTCTACTTTGTTGTAATTGGTCAAAAAACAAAATATAAGATTGAAGTGCACGAGTTGAATAAGGTGTTGAACTACCTGTTTCTAACATACGCATTTGCCATGTCCCATTTGCAGATAAAGTACCTGGCATATTATTCACAGAGCAACTTACATTTAAGTTTAGATTTAATACACCTGATAATCTTGTTTTCTTATCAACTCTATATGCTCCGTTATTATAAAACCCTTGTGGGTCAGATAATTTATTATACCAAGGTAAAGTTGTCCAACTGCCAGAAGGTAATGTTATATCTGTCATACCACTACCACTAATTGCACCTACTTTTATTTTACCATATGTTTCCAAATCAGCACTAGCAAATTCAGGATATTTTAATCCATAGTTGCAAATCATATATACATCATCTAAAAACGCAGAGTTCATAAATGATGATGAGTATGTATATCCAGTTGTATCAAATACTGCATCCCATACATCTTTAACTCTTATTGCAGGCTTAAAGTTTTGAACACTCAGTGCACCATTGACATCATCTAATCCGAATTGTTCATATTGACCTGATGTATATTGATAACCACTACCATAGTCTGCTAACGGATAAACAATACTACCACTAAAAAGATTACCACTCCAACTTGCTGTAATATTATTATACGATGCAGTATGGTTGAATTGCTGTAATGAAGTTAAATCATTTAATGTCAATTTATTAATGTCTCTACTGAATGATGATACTATACCATAAAGACTTATCTCATATGAATCAATAAATTTGTTTTCATATACAGATACTTTATTTAATTGTAAATATCCACTTACTAAGTACATACCATCAAAGTCTAAATAAGCAGATACCTTTGTATTTGTAGAAAATAGAAATGGATTTTGCACAGATATATCATAAACATGCTGAAAGAATGCGTTATTCTTTTTTGTACCTGGTAACATAATAGTCCTACTAAAATCAGCAGGTATTGCTCCTATGTCAAATAGATTTGTAATATTATTACTTATCTTTATTTCCTCATCTTGAAATAAATCTAATATAATATCATTTGCAATTAACTTAGTTTGAAATCCTTGTGTACTTCTTGTAGACATATTATAAAATTAATTTAAAACCTTGTCCTAATGAGAATGTAATTGTATATTGTATCAATTTATCTACAACATGAGTCTTAAAGTCTAATGATGTTGTATCAATTGCTAATGGTTTTAATTCTTGTGAGTTTGCTTTTTCATTATATTGCCAGTATATCTCCTCACTTACTAATAATTGTTTGAATATATCATTGTAAGATTCGTCTAACCAATCTGTATTAACTGTTAGTTTTTCATTTGAATCTACAATATATCTTTGTATAGATGTATCGTATGAGTTATATCCGAATGTTCTACTATTCCAATTACCTATTTGCGGCTGATAAACTCTTGATTCTGTATTAAATTGTTCTTTAGATACACCATTGAAATTATATTTGTCAAATTGCCCATATCTGTTTTTCCACCATATTCTTACATTTGGATACTTTTTCCTACATTCTATATTAAAGTTTAATTTTGACCCAATAGAAACGCTTCCAGAGTATGCCTGAATAGAGTATGTATCACCACTTCCTAAAAGAGTTAATGGAAATCCACTTTCATTAGGACAATATGGTACTTGCTCTATTTGAGTTGTTGTTAAATTTGTTGTTGCTACTAAATTATATATTCCTGTACTATTGCCACTACCTGAATAAACTATCTTTGTTGGTATAATTGTATTTAAGTTTCCTTTATATACAGATAATGTTCCACCATGTTCAACATATACCGATTGTGAACCAGGACCATCGGTTAAGAATGGATAATAAATAGATTGTGATTGTAATGGTGTTCCTATTGCATTTGGAAATAAATCATAACCATCCAATGCAACTATTACAGAAGATGATGCGATAGAAGATGTTACATATTCAATACCATTATAATATCTGTAATATGAATTAGCTTTTACATACTTTGTATAAGATGTATTTGCATATGACGAATCACTAAATGTTGAATTGATAACTCTGCTTACATCAAATATACCAACGCTAGAATTATTTGGATATTTTGCTAATGTATAATTCGCAGCTGAGCTAGAATTAGTTAGTGAGCCACTCCAATAATATAAATCTAATAGATATTGAAATTGAGATTGTGTTACATCTGTTGATGAACTAACCGTAAAAATCATTGGCGATTGAGACAATGACGCAGATGCAGGAGTTTGTATAATTGTAATCGGCATTAAATCTTTTATTATTTAACCAACTGACATACCGATTGTATTTAACGAAGTGATGCTTTTATTTGGTCTATGTAAGCTTTCTTCAATTCTTTAGCTAAATCCTTCTTTATGCTTTGTGTGAATGCGTCTTTAAACCATGGTCTTGCAGGCTTAATATACTTTGTACCTGTCTCTAAATACAAACCATACTTTACAGTCTTAACTACAATAGTATTTCTTAATTGTGCAACCTTTACTGAATTTAATAATGTTCTACTTTCAGGTTGTGGATATTTCCAATAGGTAGGATGTGCTTTTAGATAAGCAGTCTTTAATGCTCTTCTTCTACCGATTTGCTTATTATTGCTACCATTTAAATTAGCAATGATATTTTTTCTTACAGAAGGTACAAGTTTTGCTATTGCTTCCTGTAAAGTCATTATGGGTTAAGATTAATAGTGCAATAATTAAAGCAGTTGTTTGGTACGGACACATCAAAAGATATTGCCCAACCTGCTAATACATTATCAAATCTATCTAAGAATGGAACAGTCCTAATAGTTCCTAATTCAAATTGACCAAAGTTATTTGTATATGCCATTACATCATTCATTATACCCATTAAGTTTGCATAGATATCATTTACATCATCTATTCCTTCGTATGGTAATACTTGCTTATTCTTATTGTTAATAGAATCAGGAGTAATTAGTTTTGGTTTGTCTGCAAGAATTAATGTAAAGTTATAGGTTACAATCTTTGGTGTAATATCAGTTGAGTCAACATTGATATTTGCAATTGGATACATTGGAAACTCTTTAATATCTAAAGAGAATATGTCTCCATGTGATACAAAGCCAATAGATGGATGATTTTTGAGTATTGTTTTCCAATAGTCCATCATCACATAGTATACACAATAGTTACTTGCAGAGTTTAATGTTGCCATAATAGTTTATTTTAGAAGTGAATACCACCGTAATACTGGGAACTTTTATCCGGATAGACCTCTGTTTGGTCACCCGTTACTTGTAGATACTCTGGTATACCACCTGCGTTTGATGTTGCTATTAACCAATCTTGCATTCTAGTTGCATAGTAGTCAGCATTGTTTAATGCTTTATTCAATAGATAATCTAATTCTACTTTGGTAGGTGCAGTTGATTGTTCTGATAAATGTTTTACTGCCCCACCTGCTTTAAAATCAATTGATGAGAATGGGATAAACTCAGTACAACCATACCATATTAAAGTAGGTTTTACATAATCTTCTAATAGTGTTTGGTAATCACCTGTAACACTACCTGATTGTATAGATGTTTGTAGTTTATCATAAAGCACAGTACCTAATAAATTAAGCATATACTTTTCTTGTGCTGTGCGAATAAACGGAATTAGTTTATCTGCGTCAATTGCTCCACCTAATGGAGTATTTTTTATAATGTCATTTCTACTTACGAATAATGCGAAGGCCATAGTTGTATTCTTTAATTATTTAACAAAGTGGTTATTCATAATCATTTTTGAAAAACGCAGAACTCACTTTTGGTAATGGTTCATTTGGTGTTGGTTGTGGTATAGACTCTGCATCATCAACTTGTGATTGTTCGTTTGCTTGGTCTGCAACTTCTTGAATTGTTTGTCCTGATTCTTCAGCCTGTTTAGAAGCAATTGAGAGTGGCATAATTTGTTCTATGTATAAGTCTGTCTTAGTATATCCACCTGCTTCTAAAACCTCCTCTATATGACCTAATAATAAGTTTTGGAAAGGTACAATAGTCATACTCTGTAAGATACTAAACGCCATTGCCATCTCATCTGCGTTAGAACTAAAACCATTTGCTTCTGTACGAATACCGAATAACAAAGGTGAGGTAATTCTATGTGCAACTAATATTCTATCTTGTGCGTATTTAGCAACATACTCATACTTCTCATGTAAGTTTTCAGTTTGTATTGCATCGAATGTAGGTTTGTTTTCAGCTGAGTCATTAAAGGTAATCATAAATCTACCTGCGTTTCTAGTGCCTGTAAACTTAGATACGATTTGGTCTTCTATTACATCTCTTTCTTCAATTGGTGGAACTCCGTTATTTAAGTTGATTGCAACTAAAGGTAAGAAACCATTTTCAATATTGTTTAAGTGTAAGTTTGATAACTCTGCTTCACTTGCTGTAAATTGTAATGCTGAAATCCAATCAGGTAGGGAATAATAATATTTACCTGGTGTATATCCTTTAACATATGCAATCTCTACTTTCTCTTTAGATGTACCGAATGCAGGTAATTTCTTTTTATTACGAATTGCTTTCATATCATTCCAGTCAACTGCGTAATAATAATTTTCTATTTGTAATGAATCATATAGTTTCTCTGCTCTTAACTTTTGTACAGGTACATGGTATATTCTTAAAACTTGTGTATGTGCATCATTCCAAACTATTTGCATTGCTGCATTACCAAATAGTTTTAAGTCAAATGAAATCTTTCTACCATCATTTTTACTTAATACCTTTTTCAAAGTATCTTCAAATTCTACATTGTTTGTATAGATACCCTCACCATATATTAAATCAGCGATACCTTCTACACATGCTGCATTGGTTGTAGATGTATTATATGCTTCTTCAATTAAGAAAAAGAAATCATCATTATCATAAACACCAACAGGAACCCATGATTGTCTTGTTTTGGTATCTTCGGTGATAATAGGTATTTCGTGCCTACTTAGGTTAATTACTTTTAAGTCGTTCATATTATAAGATTATGTATTCGTTAGATGATGTATAAGATAAGCTAGTATCATTTTGTGTTGTATAGTCAACTTTATTAGATTGTGATACAAAGTAAGATGCTGATTGTCTTGCAAATACTTGTACCGTTCCTTTATATTGTATTGTAGAAACACTACCTGTTGTATCCCATAGCAACATTCTATATTCGTCTGCTACTTTACTACCTGATATTTGAGGAAAATTAAATTGTATTAGTTGTGAATCAGCTATTGTGCTATAAGATGAAGTCCCCAATGATATTGAAGTAGATGCATAAGTCAACATATTTGTCAAACTTATTGCAAGACTGCCAGATGAGATTGGTTGTGTATATCTAAATGCAGTTTGATTGCTGCCACTAACATAGTATGATATCATGTGTTTGTATTTAACTTGTCTATACTATATAACAAAGTGATAATACCTATGTTTTATCCAATAAAAAACCCCCACATTTCTGTGAGGGTTAATATTTTTCGTATATTATTACTACTATACTGCTTGATAAGTTGCTACGGTAATTGAACCGCTGATACCTGCAAATGGATTGGTAGTTGTGCTACCGCTTAAAAATTGTGCGAAGTCAGGCTCGTTACCTTGAAGGGTAAGAGAATAACCATACAAATCTTGTAAGTTTGCTCCAGTTGAAATAGTACCTGCAGTCACATCAGCTCCGAATCTTCTACCCACTAACAATGCATCACCTGCATTTGTGTGAACGATGATACGAGGGCGTGAATAAGAAAGCACTTTCAATTCTTTGCTCATTGCGTTAGTCAATTTCTTTAAGTTTAATACTGCTTCTTGTGTAAAAGAAGTAGTACCATTTTCTCTTGAAGTATTAACTGTCTCTGTGTAAGTTGAAGTTCCTTTCAAATCGTACTTGTATACAGTTGTAGCTGCACCCAATGAAGTGATAAGACCATCAGCATCCGTAGAAGCAAATGATGCAGTTTCGTTGTAGTTAATAAAATATACGGCTTGCAAACCACCTACTGAGTCTTTACAAGGTTCTAATCTAGATGTCGTTAAGTTACATGCCATGATTTTAAATTTTAATTTTAATTAATTTTGTTTACTACAATTACGCTTTATGAATTGCAATGTCAGAACCGATACCAAACTGAACACCCGCGGTCATACGCATGATAATACGCACATTTTGCGAGCCGTCTAAGTCTGCCATGTCTAATACTTTAACTTCATTTGTGTCAGATAATAAACCTGTTCCGAAGAATAAGTTTGATTTCTCAGCTGCAACCATGTAGTTTGCTGGCATACCTGGAGCAACGAATAATGGAATACCATTATAGTCGAAAGGTTTTTGACCAACTGTAACAAGATTGTTATAGCCGTTTGCGTAGTTAGCACCTAATGCTTGTTGGTATGCTTTTGCAGCACCTGTTCCAATGTAGATAACTAAGTCTTCTTTACCATACACTGCTGCAGGGATTACATCAACTAATGCCGCTAAGTCAGCGATTACAGTTGTTGAATCAATTGAACCACTGTTAGATGATGATACTACATTTGTACCACCAGCAGTCAATAATCCTAATAGACCTGTGAATGTACCACTACCTGATGCTGTTGCTCTCCAGATAGATTGTTCGATTTGTTGTGCAACTGTATTTGATACATTTGCCAATAAAAAATCTGTGAAATTTGCAGGTAAATTATCGTAAACAGAGAATCCCATTTCTGCGGCTTCCCAATCTGAACGAAAATCTTTCTTACATAATTCGATGTTTACTTGCAACTCTTTTGGTTGTAAGATAGCCTCTGTTAGAGTTACACTACCTGTTGATGCGAAATCACAAGTTGCGTCTTGGATGATATTCGCTGTTGCAATCTTCTTCATGACCTGCTTAAATTTAACATTTGGAACAATCGTGATTGCTCTTTCTGCTAAAGTTTTACCTGAAAGTAAAGCCGCAGCAATGTACTTGCCAGCGAACTCACCTGCGTAGGTAGAGGTAATTGAAGTAGATGTTGCAAAGTTTTGTTTTTGCTTCATTTTCTTTTTTTTAATTTATGAATTTATTTAGATAAGTTTTGTAAAACTCTATCCATTGTTGATTGTTTTTTTGCTGGGTTGAAGTTGTAAGATAAGTTTACTGCAGTCTCTTCAACTGGTGCACCATCTAATACAGGTACATCTACTTCTTCATCTTCATCTTCTTCGTCAACAGTTACTTCAACTGCTGCCATCTTTTGAGATTTGAAATCGTTAATCATAGATTCCATTTCCATAATCTTAGCTTCCATTTCAGCAATCTTTTTGTCTTTCATTTCTGATTCTGTTGGGATTGTGTCAACTGGTACTACTTCCATCTCCATTTCCTTTTCGATTTCTACTTGAGAAGCTTCAGGAGCCATTGGTGCTGCTTCTTCTACATTTTGTCTTTCAGTAATCTTTCCGTCAGCAACTAATACTCTAATTACTACTTCATTACCTTCTGAATCTTTTAATGCAATCTCATGCTCACCTGTTGGTGCTGGAGATTTAGTTCCATCCTCAGATACTACATCAATAGTTTCACCAACATCAAATGTGTTAGATTCTAAAATTGTACCATCCTTTAATTGTCCATAAGTTAATGCAACTTCTTCTTTCACCGAAAGTAAAGTCATAATCTTATTTAACATAGTTTGTGCGCTCATATTATTATTTTTTATTTAACAAAGTTTAGTATATATCGTTTAATTTGATGTTGGGTATGGTGATTGTGTTTTACCAATACCTTGTGCCCAAAGTCTACCATCACAGCATTTCTTAGAGTATCTCTTTTTATCTTTACATAGACAACCTCTAGTGGAACCTGGACCAGGACTAGATAAACCCTGTGTAGGGCCTATAAAGATTCCGTATTCGTTAGCTCTTCTCATATTCTATATAACAAATTGATAATCGTTTTTCCAATTATTGTAAACCTTTCATTGCCTGTTTATGCATCATCTCTTGCACCAGTATAGTATCTGATTTATATGCAAGGTATAATAGACATTTCTCTAATGGTTGCTTGACTATCTCATCAAACTTTAACATATCACCATTAGATAATTCTACTATTGAGGAATATCCTTTCCACTTTTTTCCATGATTGATTGCAAAAGAAGACTCATCTCCCCTCCCTCCTTCAAAGATTTCAGGGTATAAAGTGCTAAGTCGCGAGATAAATGCAAAAAAAAACTGATACAACCAAAAGATATATCCATTGTAGTATTTAAGAATATTGATTCATCTTCCAATGTATTATATTCTTTTATCTCATATAGTTTGCCTGTCTTGCTTACTATTGGTCTGTATAGTATTGACATTACCTTTGGCCAATCCTTATCTATTGTAATCTTGTCAAATTTAGAAATGTCTAAGTATGCACCATATGCCATATTAGATAAGTTAGGTTCAAACCCATACTCAACTCCGTTAATAGTAATTATCCTTTGTAAATCAAATTCAGTCTTAGACATAAATTTATTTAAACTTTCCATTACATGTTGTAGCATTTCTATTGGCATTTGACCTGCGAATGTAGGTGCTACTCCACATAGAATGTCTAATGCTATAATGATACTTCTATCAATCATATCTAGCTCATCCTCATCGTCATCGTTTTTGTATAAGTCTAATGTCTTTTTATACTTTAAATAAGTTTCCAATGTAACATCATTCCAGTTAGTTGGTATTCTTACTTTTACTTTTACTTCTTCCATATTATATTTTTATTGTTGTTGGTAAATTATTTTGGCAATGTATCAATGCATGCTCTAATCTCTTTGCTCTACTTTCTGCTAAGTCTCTTTGTGTTTGTAATATCATTGCCCATTGCTTAAAGTATTCTACATTGTTTTCTAATCCATCAATGTATTCTTGTAGTTCTTCTCTTTCTTTGTTATCTATCATATTACCTTATTGATATAGCATACTTGCCTGAGTTTATTACTTTCTGTGTCAGTTTCATCATTACTCCATATCTAACTGCATCTATTAAGTGATTCATTGCATCCATTGGTTTGTCTATTGTATTTCCTTCTTTATCAGTTAACCATTCATAGGAATATAATTCATTGATTAAATTGATTGAGTCTTTAGTTGCAATCAAATCCCAATTCATCATTTGCTTTATACCAAACGAAATACTATCAGGACCTTTCTTTACTGCTTTAATATTAAATCCCATTCTAAACAACTCTTCATTTAAACGGGGTTCTGCACTATCTGCAAATATCTCCTCTTTACCAACATCAAACTTTCTTAACTTATCTGCTATATCATTTGTAGTTAATCCTTTCTCATATAGTAATTCCTTTATAATAAGTTTGTCACCCTTCCTATATAACTTTACTAATGCAGTCTCATCATTTACAAATCCATAGTCAATTGCATAACATAAAGGTATTGCATCATCTATCTCTTCAATGTCGCATGTATCGAACTGGAATATCTGTTTATCATTGCCTGCAAACTCACCTAGTCCATATATCCTATAATACTTATCACTACGATTTTGCAGTGCTTCTATTGCTTTAACCTGGTCTTTAGAAAGGTATGGGTTATTCTTATATGTAGTATGAAATAAAGTAACATCTTCTTCCGTTCTATTTTTGTATAACCAATGTGTAGGGCCAAAGCTAGGATTATAAGAATAGATAATCTTTTCAGTTGTTCTAATGCCTAATTGGAATGCATCATCCTCTGATAATTCCTGTGCTTCATCTACCCAAAGTATTTGTCTTCTGCTTCCTCTAACTTTGTCTGATATATCTACGGAAAAGAATTCTATTGTACTACCATTGTCAAACTCATATATTCTATCAGTTGCATTCCATCTTACATCCTCCCATATATTTAAGTTTTGCATTATCTCTATAAAGTCTTTCATTGCTGATTTCTTTAAACTAGGTAATGTCTTTCTAATAATGGATATATCTTTTCTTTCGTTTAATGCAATGACAATTAGATATTGGACAAGTGCGTATGACTTACCACTACGGGTTGCACCACAATGATGTTGTATTCTTGTCGTGCACTCCCATGCATTCTCTAAAGTAATCGTTGAATTAATTTCCAAGTTCATCTTTACTACCTGTTCTATTTATATTGATACTGATTTGTTGTATCTTAGCATTGACTTCCATAGTACCTTGTATATCAATACTTCTCAACTTTGGTAATGAATACTCCATAAGTTTCATTGCAAGTTCCATTGCCTTTTCTGGATTAGTCTTTTTAATTTCTGCTAAATCAGTTTGTATTGTATCCAATGTATTATTAACCGCCCTTGCGATATTTAATCTCATCATTTCAGTTGTGCGATTTAATGCACCTGCAGGTCTCCCTGCTTTATTTATTCTTGTATCTCCTTTAACGAATGGCATATTGTATTCTATTATATTTTACTACCTTTATAACAATCCTATTTATAATTTGTAGTTGATATCCTTTCTTTCCAATCTTTTACTAATGGTTTAACAAATATCATTTTAGGTTCACTCTCACTTACTCTATATTGTTTACCATCTTTTGCATATTTAGCTATCGCTGCTTTCGGGTCTGTCCTTGCTAATATTCCTCTTGCATCATTTACTCCTCTCTTTGCCCATAATCCTATTGGTGATTTAGATATACTTATTCCGCTTGTTTCACCTACATGTGTCCAATTATCTGCTAAATAAACTGCACCTCTCCTATTTTCATTTTGCAATACATAAGTTTCCATTAGTAGCAAGTCATCACCATATCTTTCTTTCCATCTCTTTGCACCTTCTATTCTAATCATCTTTAATACTCTGCTACCTAAGTTCTTTATACCACTATCTGGCTTTAGACAGAAACGATAGTTATTTGCCATTGAGTTAGATAGTTTTATTCTTTGTTCTTTATTCCAACCTATCCATCTATCTCTATCTCCTACACATAATACACAACTACTTATTCCTATTGCACCTATTAGCTCTGTTCCATTCCATATCAACCAATTTATTCTGCGTTGTGGAACTACCTTATACTTTACATATGAATGATACTGATTGATAAAGTTTGCAAACATCTTTGTCTTTTCTGGTGTATTGCATTCGTCTATTGTAATGTCTGTATTATTATATTCAAAAAAACTACTCATCTTATTTCTTCATATCCATACATTCCAACTGTGTTTCCATCTGCATCTACTATTACCAACATACCTGCTCTCTTATTACCTCTTAAATAAATTTGCTTATCCTTTATCCAATTCCAGTCAAAGTTAAGATGCACATATTGATAATCTATGTTAGTATTCATAATAGTCATGATGATTTGGATACTCCTTTGTAATAGTTTTTCTACTCTTTACTTGTTTAGATTCTGCAGTTTCCTTATCTCTTCTATCATTTATCCATTTCATTAGCAGTGCATCGTTTAATATCTCATCTAACTTAAGTTTAAAGTATGCTTTCCATTCACTTCTTACTTTCATCTTATGTAGTTTAGTACGAAGAGGATAAAATCTTTGTTTGTAGTTATGATTGATACCTTGATATGGATATGGTTCTTTCTTTTCGTATAATAGTCTTTTCTTTTGTTCAATTATCTTTTGTGCTGCATTCACACATTTATTACATCTGTATCTAGGTTTCATTGTGTGAAACGATATACCACATTCTTTACATTGTCTTGTCTCACCATTAGTGTGGTCAAACTTTACATTCCAAAGCCCCGCCATAACTTATTATTTAATTGTAAAAGGATTTTCTATAACTTGTTTTAAATATATCTTAATTCGTTTCACCGATAAGAATACTGTGCTCTTGGAAACTTTTAGCTTCTTTGCTAATTGAGATAATGAATCTTCTGAATTAAAGTAATAACTAAATATTTGTGCATCTGCCCATAGTGCTGTATTCTTTAATCTATCTAATTCAAGTTGTACACTCTCATAACTTTCCATTATCTTATTATCTATTTCAGTATCATATTCATCATCTTCAATTTCATCGTCAAACCATTCGGTTGCGACAGACTTCTTACCTCTATTTTTAGAATTGATAAATCTACTTCTTAAAAATCTATGACAATACAATAAGTTCATAGTATCTTTATAGAATAACTTTTCGTTTCGTTTTTCTAAAAGGTATAGGAATAGGGATTGTACTAAATCTTGTGCATCAGGAACATTCTTTGTCATGTTAATTGCAACTCTAAATAACCAATCGTATGATTGCTTATGTAGTTTTATCAATCTTGTATCAAATTCTTTATCCATTCTGTGAGATAAAGTTTCTAATTTCATTTACTGCATCAATCCATTTTCTAGGATTGCATGTGCAGGGTGCTCCTGTGTTATTGCCTGATATTTTATTATATGCATTCCAAAGTGGATGCACTTGGTTTGGGTCAATATAATCTTTAACTGTACTCATTAAAGTCTTTAACTCCAAATATTCTTCGTCTGTAAAATTACTAATCATATTATCCTTTTATTTGAGATTCTTTAATTGGATTTTCTTTATCTAATAAATGTTCTAATTGTGGATAAAGTGGATTGTCTGTTGATAACACCACACCCATTGATGCGATTATCAAAACTAGTTCCTCAATAGTTTTTACTCTTGCAAAGTCTATTATAAAATATTCTTTTTCATTTTTACCTAATTGATTTAATTTTGGTAGCTGTAATGTTATTGGGTTTTCATTTGGTGGTTGTGCGTAATGTATTAGCATATTTAATTTAATTTTATTTTTTTGTAACAATTTCCTAATTCGTTAAGTTTAGTTTGGCGTTGGGTACAACCACAACTCTCAAAACCCATCCAGTTTGCAATACGGGTCGATATGTGCTTGCCTAATCCAAAAGTTGAGTAATGTATCAATCTCTCTACAAAGTCTCCTATACACAGTCTTATTTTCATATTATCCTAATTGATTTAAACTTATCTTTTGTGCTTTATTCAAAGTAATGTATGCACTCTCTACTGCTCTTAATTGTTTACGAGTAACATTAGGTAATTCCTTAACTATTTTGAACTGATGATTTTCAATACCATATTGGTCAAAACTATCATGCAGTAAAGGTAGTCTTTGTCTTTTACCTGCCAATGCTCTTTTGTAATGTCTTATGTGTTCACTTCTTCTAACTCCTAAATGCATCATAGTTTGGCCTATGTATTGATTACCATCTGGTGCTATGATTGCATATACGATTGGTAACTTGTCAGCTTTTTGATATCTAGCCATATAGTCAATCCAATACTGAGTATATTTAGAATACCATTTAGTTTGATACTCAGGGTCAATCTCTACTCTAAACCTTTTATTAGTTACTTTATTACATTCACGGCAGTGATACTGTAATCCATCTTTGTTAGCTTTACACTTTGAAAATTGTGTGGTTTCTTTTGTTTTAGAACATCTACTACATTGCTTCATACTTGTCATTTATTTATGTTAATAGTAATATACGATATTTTTTCGGTATTACCAAATCTTGTCTATATAAGTATCGAGAAAAAAAGTTTAGCATAAAAAAAGACCAGCAGTTAAATGACATTAAACCTGCTGGCCGTATATGTGTTAGTAAGGAACTCTATATAATAATGCTTAATAGCGATAGAGTATTTTTTAATCCTTTACTAATATTATAACAGATTGACTAGCCCTTTGTTTAACCATCTTGTTTACATTGACTTTATATGGGTTCTTATGATACCATAAACTTAATACATACTGATAAGATAATCCTAAATCATCTGCTATCTCTTTGTATAATTGAATCATAGTTCCTTTATAGTTTTGCATATTTGCTTTCACTAAGTCAGCAACTATAATACGATTTAATTCAATCTTACTTCTATGAGTTACATTTTTTCTTTTAGTTATCATTTGTGAGTTCATATAATGTGTTCCCCATTTAAGATTACTTAGATGATTATTATCAGGATTGTCGTCTTTGTGTAGGACTAAATCACACCCTCGTCTTGTTTTTAAGAATGCTTTTGCAACTAATCTGTGTACATATTCAAACTTCTTTTTACCATCTATTGTTAAACCTACTTGCCAATATCCCATAAATTGTTGTCTAGGTTTTAATAACTTACCATTTGAACCATTAGTTTTAGTTTTACCTGTAAGGTTGGTTCCTAATTTTGGTAAAGACATTATCTTACCTGTGTTTGATGCAATGTATCCTTCTATTTCAGGTATGCATTTCCATAATTCTTGTTTCATGTTATATTGTTTTTGTTAATTGTTCCCAAGTATTAGCCATTGTATTAGCTAATGTTTCTTGTCTATCAGCTTTAGTATATTCTTTATTTAATTCTTCTAGATAAGCTTCTTGATAATATTCTTCTAGTTCTGCTTCTTCACTTCCAACTTCATATTCATTATCAATTTCATCTATATTTCTATCTAGATTTTCATCTTCATCTTCATCTCCAGTATGGAGTTCCATATGGGAATCCTTATGGTTATTCACATCATTATCCTTATCGTTTCCCTTATTGAAGTTCTTAAGACGATTTGCTGTATATTCTTTTCTTTCATTGATTACATCATTCATCTTTTCATTATACCAATTACCATCGTCAGCTTTATAAAACTTTTCAGCTAATAAATAATCTTCTTCATTTAATACTGATTTCATATCAGCAGATGTTAAGTAACCTTTTTGATGTTGTATACACATCAGGGTAATATACTTACCTCTTTGTTCCATTGTCATAGTAAATGTTCCGCTCAGAAAATCTCCTGAATACATCATAAATGCTGGGTCTTTACCTTTTTTCTTTTTAGCCATAGCTTGTTAAATTAAGAAACCCTTTGAAAAAGAAGTAGGCTTTCTTTCTCTTAGGGTCTCTGTTTTGGAATTTCTTCCTTTATTTTGATATAGTAGCCTACACTATATGTTTTTTGTTTTATATATGTAATATACGACAAATATTTTAATCTACCAAATATATTAAGAGTTAATATTTCACTACAAGTCTAACAGCGTTTCCTGAAAAAGTAGTCAAATTACTTCACATTATCAAATATACATATCAAAAATAAATTATGGCGCATAAAAACCCCCAATCATTTCTAATTGGGGTAATTTTACGATATCGGATATCTTATACATTCTCCTACTTTACAAAGATAATGTCTTAAATTGAGTTATAATACAGTTGTACCTAATCCTGGCTATCTACCTTGTCCTCTACTTGGTTTAGTATTTTTATCAGAAGGGCCTTTACCCTTTTTAGCTTTGCCTTTCTTTTTACTCTTTAGTACCTTTACTTGTACATTCATTCCTTTTGCCATATTATATATTCTTACTTTTTTGTTCCAAATACTTAATTTCTACTCTCAAAGCTGATACTTCTTCTACTAACTTTAAGATTTGCGCTCTCATTTCGTCTTTTTCGTGTGATGCCTGTTCTAATAATAATTCTAATTTAGTAATTCTACTTTGACAATCATTTCTGATAAATCTTTCGTCATCCTCTTTATGTGTTGCTCTTTTCTCAAAGTATCTCCATGCATTCACTCCACCTAATGTAGAAACTATTGTAATTAAGACTGTATATATGTTCTCCATTATTTTAATGTATCTACTAATGTAGAGTCTATATGTGTTGTATCAGTATGAGTTGAGTCAGTTTTCACTTCACTTTTTGGTGTAGTTCCACATCCCCATATTAAAAATGCTACTATTGTTGCTGCAATAAATAATGTAAATATCTTTTGTGTATTAGTTAATTTTTTCATAATCCTTTATATTTGTTGTTTGATAAATATGCTACTTCAATTTGTAGCGAATTGATTTGTGATGATAACTCCAATATAATTTTACGGAGGTCATCAATCTGTCTTTGATGCGCTTCAAGCTTCAACTCTAAATCGTAAAAAGTAGAGTTAAACTTCTCTTTACGAAATAAGTGCATCATGGTTTATTAATTTTAATTATCTCTCCGTTAGGTTGTCTAATTATTTTAATATCTTGATTTTCAAATATGATATTTTCCATATTATTTTTTTAAATTGTAATTGAATTATTCACCTCCACCATAGTTGGACTTAATCCAACCACATATGCGAGGTGCAGCATCTTCTCCGTATCTGTCCGTTTGGTCTGCGATACATTCATCCCATGGATAAGCTGCTAAATTGATTCCGTTTTTCTCTAACGAAATTGCAGCAAGTTTAGCTTCATAAAAGTTTAGTGATTTCACAAACTTATTTTCACCACTCATTTTTACTGCTCCCATATTTGTATCCCACTTAGATTTACAGATTGCGTATGCTTGGTCTTGTGGGTATGTATTAGTTTCTTCTGACATACAGCGAGAAATAAACTCTTGTTCATTCTCACTTGCTCCTGGTTGTATTGGCATATTATTTTATTTTTAACTATAAGTAATAGGAGTACCATATCTACAACTATATTCTTGTTGTAATGATGTAGTAGGTATACCAAATCCAAAAGCTCTTAATCTTAAAGGAATTATACCACTTGCATTTATTGTAAAATTACTTCCGTATCCTCCATTAGCTGAATTAGTACGAGGGTCATTTTGTGTATTAGTACCACCAGGTACCGTCCAGTTTACTCCACTTAAATAAGAAGTTAACACTGCAAAACCTAAAGAAGCACCAATATATTGAAATGCAACTAATTGGTCAGCAACATTACCTGTGTATGATGGTGGTGATACAGTTCCTCCAATATGTTGAAAACTAGATTGTCCACTCTGCGCACTAATATTCCAATCATATCCAGCTACACCTGCACCCGCAGCAACCATTGAGGAGCCAGTTACACATGCAAAATACATTGGATTGGTTAAACTTCCAGATAATTCTAAATAAGCATTAGTAGAAAATTCAACACATATACCAAATCTATCTCTAGTTACTTCTGCTGTACCATTTCTTATATAAGCAGTAGGATTACCTTTACTAGATAACCATATTTGACTAGTTTCGTCAAATGTATCAACTCTATAATCTAAACTAGAAGAACAAACATTAGCACCATTTCTTACGCCAGCTTGTTGTAAAGTAGGTAATGCTAAGTTAAGATTTGAATTTCTTATTAACATAGTATTATTTTAGTGCAATGATATTTGCTGCTGTTGTTCCAGTCACATATATTTTTTTAACCATACCAGGAATAAAACCTGATGCGGAAACAAATGTAAGTGTAGAACCATCTATTGTATCAACTTTTAAATTACCAGATGTTCCGATATATAATCCTCTTGCAACAAATGATAATTCACTTGAGTTTGAGCCAGTTGTTTCTAAACCACCTGAGAATTGTCCATTCTCTTGATACGATTGTCCGTTTTCTATTTTCATAATAGTATTTTTATTTTTATATTTAACAAATTTAAATTACATTGTAAGTGATGTTTCTATAAGTAATTGCTTTAACATTGTCCATTACGACTGTTCTCCAATCACCTTTAGTTAAATCATCCATTACCATATATCCCAATGCTTCATAGTCATACAAAGCACCACCTAATTCAGGACCATACACCATTCTCCTTCTTGCACCTCCACCATCCAACTTATTCCATGTCACAATTACTTCTTCACCTGATGTAAGATAGTCAAACATTGTGAATGCATCTATTTCTGGTCTTGCAAACTTTACTAATGTTTTATATACTGTTTGTAGAGTATCCATATTATTATTTTTCAGGTACACAATTTGGAACTTTTGCACCATCTTTGTCTTTAAATCCAATCATTATATATCCTGATTGACATGGATTTACATCACCTTCTTCAATTGCCATTGTAATCGGCCCACCTACTACCCATGCATCGCATGTTCTATTTGCTGCACATTTAAAATCAAATGCTTCACAATATCCTAAATTACCTGCTTCAATTGTATCCCACTCATCTTTCTGTGTTCCTCCAATACCTTCAGCAATACAATTAAGTATTTCTTTTGTTTGTAAGAAGAAAGAACAATTTCCACACAATGCTTTCTTTGCTGATTCCAAATCACCTTTAAACATATCTGCTTTAGCTTTCCAATAATCTTCATTTGGTTCGTTTGGGTTTAATGGGCCATAATTTGCAGTATCAATAGCATTTTGTCTATTCTTTAAATTCAATTCTATATTTTGTGTTGCCTCAGGACATCCTTCTTGCATCTTTACACTACCTGATGTTTCAAATCCACCAGGATAAGATGATGCAATACCAACTGCAGTTTCTAATTCAGTAGCAGATAATTCTATTTCACCTAATTCTTTTAATTTAGATTGTGCCCAACTTTTACCTGCAAGTCCACCCCATAGATAAAAACTAACTGTACCACAAGCTTCCATATCATTCTCATCATAGTATGCTTCTGCTCTACTTAAATAGCTATACATTCTTTTTATTGTCTGAACTGATAATGGTTTCTTTTGTGCTAATTGTTGTGCTCTTATTTTACCAACAGCAGTTGCACATTTATTTCCTAACTTATCATTTAACTCAATTCCTTTTTTTGCATTGTTAGATACTGAATCTGGATAATCACTATATGATTCCATTTCAACCTTTTCCTTTGATTTAAAACGGTTATCTTTCTTTAGTATGCGTTTTATCATTCCTAACATTTCAACTGCTTCTTGCTCCTCTAATTGACAAATAAAGGTATCGTCCTGTATTGTCATTGAAACTTGTTTGTGTTCAAACGAGCCCTCGATTGAGAACGCATTTACAACGCCAGTTTTTACATAATTATTCCAAATGTCATCGTTATTAATTTTCATTAAACCATACCAAGTTCCTGCAGGCAATTTAAACCCGTATGTAGCAGATTTATCAGCTTCTCTACTTTTAGATACCCATGATTCTACAAGGGTCACATCTTCAATTGGTTTAGAATGTTCCAATGTTGCTTTTGAATTATAGTTTCTAAGCATATATCTTTGAGCAATCTTTTCAATTGTTGCTGCAGTAAAATATACAAAGTAAGTTTCACCCTTACCATCTACTCTAATAATTTTTTTATCAGGTATCAATAGTGGCCCTGCAACTATTCGTTGTTCGTTATCTGCAGTTGCAAACTTAATATCTTCTTTACCAAACCATACAAAGTCTTTTTCAATTGCACCTTTTTCTACAAGTGATATTGCATAAACCTCATCTGTTTCGTCAGCTAGTAATAATTCAAATGTCTTCATATCTATTTAACAATTTAATAGTTTAGGGTTTTATAATGTTGCTGCTCTATTTGTTCTTCTATCAAGTTGTTGTTGAGAAGATATTGAAGTAGAAACTACAAACGCCTCAACCGGCTTTTGAGTAGCACCTGCTAATGTTTGAGCAATTTGATTTTGTGGATTCTGTGCCACACCTGTTTTTATTTGTGGTGCAGCAGTTTGTTGAACTTGTGGTGCAGTTGGTGCTGCAATTTGAGGAGCTGCACCTGATGCACTTGATGAACCACCACCTGATGATTGATACTTTTGTGCTTTAATTAAAGCAACTTGTTTATATCCAAATACCAATGCTGCCGCAGCTGCTGCAATTCCTAATCCAACACCTACAACAGGTATAACTGCAAGAGATTGATAAGATTGAATTGCTGATTGTAAAGTTCCAATAATTGCTTGTGCAATTTGTGTCTTTTTATTATCTTCAAATGCTTTTTTCTTTATCTCTTCAATCTTCTCTATATTACCTTCTGCAGCTTGAATATCTTGCTCTGTTTGCATCTTCTGCACATTAGATGCAGCACTGAATATACCATTTACAGCACCTAATATTTGTCCTGCAAATTGTAAATAATCATTTAGTTCTAGTTGACTTAACTCCTTTTTTTGTTGAGTATATTTATTTTGTATATCTTTTCTAGCTTTCTCAAATTCCTCATCACTTAATAATTTCTTATCGTGTTTCAATTTCAAATCTGCTAATTCTTTCTCTTCTAAACCATCAATAAGAAGTCTTCTATTATCATAATACGATGCAGTACCTCTAAGTAAAGCTTGGCCGTTTAACTCTAATAATCTTAATTTCTTATCAAGTCTTCCTTGTTCTGCATTTGCATCAATATCACTTATATCAGTTTCAGCAGTCTGCTTTAATGCAAGTCTTATTGTATTCTTTTCAGTTTCTGATAATTTAATAAACTCTTTATCTTTTTCTAAATCAGACAAATCTTTTACTAACTTATCTTGTCTTGCTTTCTTTTCTCTTTCAACATCGTTAGTAATCGCACCAGTTAATATTTCTTGTACTTTAGCATTAAAGTCACTTTTAGCTTTTAACTCCTCATCATCATACTTTTTATTAATTGAAAGTTTCTGTTCATCGTAAGCTTCTGTTAATTTAGTTGTATCTATTCCTGCTTTAGTTGCTTCAACAATTAATTTATCATATGAAGCTTTTGCCTCGTCTAATTCCTTATTTCTATCATCTTGTCTTAATTCCTTTGATTTCGTAATAAATTCCAGTATTGATTCATTTACTTTATCGTCATGCTTTTTATTTATAGCTAATTTTTGGTCATTATATGCCTGTTCTAGTTTGGTTGTATCTTGTCCTGTTTGGTTTGCTTGAATGATTAACTTATCATATGTAGATTTTGCTTCATCCAACTCTTTATTTCTGTCATCTTGTCTTAATTCTTGTGACTTATTAATAAAATCTTCTATTGATTTATTTACTGTATCATTATACTTTTTATTAATTCCTAATATTTGTTGTTGGTATGAAACATTGATTGCAGATTGGTCTAAATTAAATTGTTTAGCAAGTGCAATTTTCTTATCATATTCAGTTTTAAGATTTGATAATTCTTTTTCCCTACCAGCAATTAAACTATCTTGATTAAATTTAGTTTCATCAACTGCTTTTTTACCTAATGCAGTATAATCTAGAATTTGTTTTTTAGCATCATCAAATGCACCCTTTTGTGCTTTAAAGTCAGGAGGAGTTGCTAAACCTTTTTTAAGTTTCTTATCATTTTCAACTGCAGCTTCTGATAATCTCTTACCTTCAGCTTCTAATGATTTTACAGCTTTTGCATTTTTATCATAAAATTCAACTGTTTTATCAGAAACTGCTTCTGTAACATTTCCAAAATTCATTACACCAAGACCTAATGCTTCCCAAAATCCAGGTTCTAATCCTTCACCACTTACTACCCTAGCAGCTGCTTCAGCCGCCTTACCATAGAATACTTGCGCTTGAGTTCTTAATTTAATACTTTCAATTACTGTTGCAGTATTTGCAGTCATTAATGCTTCAGCATCTTCTAAACTACCTGCATATCCAATAGTTGTACCTAATGTATCATTATACTTTTTAAGTGCTTCTTCTTTACTAATAGTTCCTGCTTTTGCTTTT
>Ga0114974_10000609_pt1 | contig 29385 bp, 41 predicted proteins | sample S_130206_EF_Meta_FD_87318 | JGI IMG/M metagenome (GOLD analysis project Ga0114974, IMG submission 87318) | Freshwater microbial communities from Lake Simoncouche, Canada to study carbon cycling - S_130206_EF_MetaG | ecosystem: Environmental > Aquatic > Freshwater > Lake | place: Lake... | reverse complement strand
GCAATGGAGTGAAGCTTTTGAAATTTGTCTATTGTTAGTTTCATTCTATTATAAATATACTTTTTATATTACATGGTACTTACCAACCAATTTGTAGTCATTACGGCATTTGTTTGCAAGTGCTAGGGCAATCACGCAATCATCATGGAACCCTTGAGGCGCTGAATACCTAACTCCGGTTGGAGTGAATTTGTACTCAAACACTTCAAGCTCATGCCTAATAAATCCATCCGGATAAGATATGCTCTTCGTTTGGATGGCATTACTTAACCCCTCCAATAACTGTTGCTTGCTCACACTCGTAAACTTAAAGCCATGCATTTGACTAAATTTTTTTTGTAGGTCCTCAACAATGGCATCGCCCACTCCTGTACTATCAATTACTATTGGGATATTAGATGGCAATCTTAAAATTGTTTCTTTTGTCTGCATCCAATCTTTTTGGAACCGATCAAAGTGAACGACATTGCCTAGCTTATCCATCCCGATGATAACAGTCCAATCGACCGATTTAGCAAGGTCAATTCCGTAATAAGCAGCCACACCGGTTGAGGTTTTAGTACATGCATAAATAAACTCGGAGCCAAATGGATTGGCTGCATTCTCCATTGGATCGGCCATGTACTCTTGCTTGAATACAACCGCCGGAAGCTGCGCCTTTGCCGAGTCAATCTCGGATGCATCCATAAAAGGATTATCATAAGTAGTAAATTTGAAGCTTTGCCAATCCGGCTCACCGCCCCTCATAAATAAACTATAAAAGTAATTTTTGCCTCTTGGTGTACTTAAAAATATTGCCTTGCCCTTAAAATCAGTTAGCGTTGGCCTTATGCTATTATTCCATCCTTCCTCAAGATTGGCGATATATGATGCCTCATCAATGATAACCAGGTGATACTTTGTTCCTCTCATTGCATCAAGCCTTTCACCCGTAAAAAACCTTATTGATCCTCCCGTAATGAAATCCATTAATAAGTCGGTCTCATTCTTTTTATAAACTTTATCCGGTAATATCTTGCATATCTCTTTAAAAAACATTTTACCCAACTGATAAGTGGGAGTAATATACGCAACATGTTGTCGCTTTAATGCTGATTCAATTGCTATGGTTTGAGAGATAACCGACTTACCAAACCTTCGACCGGCCATCATTACTTTAAACCTGGCACCCGATTGAATAACCTCTAGTTGTTTAAGATGTGGCTTTGGGAGTTTAATCTCAAGATTCATACTTGATTGTAATGGTGTCGATGTTTGTATTTTCAGTCATTGCCTTATCAGTCATGCCCAAAGCATTCTTTGCATAAAATATCGCCTTGCCTTCGTTCGCTACTATATCAACTGCCAATGATTTAAACATCGCAACGATATGAGTAACCAATTCATAATAAGGATGTGTCGGGTCCTGTCTAATGGTCCAAAGTTGCATCCTATGATAAAACTCTTTATTGTGCAACCTCAACCAATGATCTAGGAAATAATCTATTGTTGGCACATAACGGTCTCTTATCTCAACTATCTTACCGCTACCGGTCGCCACCTCTTTTTTACCGCCCATACAATCATCACAATATGCATAAGCCAAATTAAGCATTTCATCTTTATCGATATCCTTAAACTTCCTTGTTGTATGTTCTCTTACCATGTTTTATGTTTTTAGTTCCGTTTCTATATGAGTTTATGTCATGCTCATGTGCGGCCCAATTCTTATTAATTATCTCGGCCTTATCCCATCCGTACTCATCCCCTGTTGCGTGAGTTCCTAAATGTTCGGCCATACAGTCCATCACATAGTAAGTATTAAAATTCGCTATATGGGACCGCTCGCAATAATCCAAATCAATTGGGCCATAAGGGAACATCGACTCATTAAAGTAACCAATTGCATTAACAAGCTTTATGTCAAGCAACCAATTGGATATGATATGCTCACTCCTAATTCCTTTCTTTACTTCTCCCAAGCTTGATGCAACTATTCCCGCAAATGGGTAAGTTTGGATGGCTTCAAGTTTCTTTGCCAACCAATTGTCCGGCTCAATGATATCATTGGCAAGATAGCCAATATAGTCGTAGTTATTAATTATAGCGATATCTAGGCCGTCATTTAGCGCGTTGGCAATACCTTCTCTATTTACCTCAAGGTACTTGTAATCGCATCCCGCACGCTTTAAATTGGATTCAATGATATCCGTTGGCCTATTTCCATAAGTTAAGCCGCATATTAGTATTTTCATATATCCTTATTTATCTGCAAATATACTTAATCATGTCCGAAGTTTCCATCATAAGTGGTCATTAATGATACTAATGATTGCAATATGTGTCATATAATGCATTTTATGATGTGCATTTATCAATCAAGCTTGAGCCGATTATCAATCATTACCGGCTCATTGAGTAAAATTACTCACTCCATTGAGTAAAGTAACGGCTTTACTATGTTCACTTATTACCATTGTTCACGATTCGTGAACACTATCAAAATTTGAACAAGTTGCATTTTTTGATAATAATAGTAATATTACTACCATTATTTTAATACAAATAAACTCCGAATTGCCCCTCACTTTGTCACATATTTATATAAATCGGTGACACTAATTCGGAAAAATTCATGCAACTTATTTGTAAATAGCATTATCCCCTATCTCTTTTGCGGGATTGCCGGCATACTTTTTAAAAGCTTGAGTGATTAGTTTCTTTGTTACCACGGCACCCATTCCAATCATGCAACCAATGGCAATGTCTTGCTTTTGATGGATTACTGCATTAAGTCCAAGATTACATTTGTACCTCACAATTGTATGTCCTCCAACCTTTGCACCACATGAGATGGTCACCTTGCTATGAATAAAGCAATCATGACCGACATGGCTATGCTTAAGCATCCACACATCATCACCAATAAATGTCGGTTGATCTCCTGTGCTTGCATCAATAGTAACATGTCCGGTTAATACTACATTGTCACCAATGGAGACACTCCCAGGCTCCCGATTCCAAAACTCTTTATGCTCGGCCGTGTAACCGATAATGCAATAAGGACCAATATAACAGTTCTCGCCTATGCTTACATTAGGCCCAATCAACGCCGTTGGATGGATGTAACTCATCTTTAAATTGTTTATATGTTAACACTAAAAATTCACATACGCATGCATCACACCTACGATTGTAATCATAGTGTGGTATCTTTAATTTAATCACGCTCAATAACTCATCTTGAATATCTGCGTGAAAGTTTACTACTTCGCCACTCCGGATAAATAGATCATAATGGTGCTTATGCTTCAATAAGATTTCCAAATGCTTCTCGGCGCTCGGCACCAATTTTTTGATAGTTGTACTTTTCTTTTGCCCACTCATATAAATCGTTTCCCATTTTAACCCTTTCGGTTGGGTTGTTTGTTAAATAAGATATGTGCTTAAACCAATCACTTTGGCTCTTTACCCATAATACCGGTGCATCCTTATCCTTGTTGTATGGCTCAACATCACTCACCACACATGCAATCCTTTTGCTCGCAGCTTCAAGTATCTTAAGATTAGATTTGCAAGCATGCCATTGCGAGTCCTCTAATGGTATCACCATAATGTCGGCATGCTCAAAATGAGTCATGTAATTATTTGGTAACGTTCCATTAAGTTTTCTATTAGATAACTTTCCACCATTAGTAAACATGCTATGCACTTTATCCCAATACTCTTTACTCACCGGATCGGTATCGGTATAACCGCCCAATACCATCTCAATACCTGGCAATGCATTAAACCTCTTTATCGGGTTTTTAAGTATTGCAATGTCATTCATATGTGTTGATCCTCCGGCCCAAAAGATTCTTACTTTATCCGACTCATGTCTCAAGTCGGTATATTGTTGCTCACCCAATGGAATGCAGTTTGGAAATATCTTTACATTCTTATTATACTTACTTACCTTCTCCGCAATGCGCTCATTGGTACATGTAACCATGTCCGCATTAAAGATATTGTTTATTACCCTTTTCTTTTGTGGCTCGTAATATTGGTGTAAAGGATGACTATACGGCAACTCCCAATCATCATCCAAATCAATCACTACTTTAAAGTGTTTCTTTGTCTCATGCCAATCATTATCAAATTGAGAGAATCGATTATAAAGTAATATCTCAAAGTTCCTTTCGTTTAATATCTCTTCCGTTGGTGCATTACAAATATGGTTATATGAATCCGGCATAAATGCCAACGGCAACAATACTCGGTGCCATCCGCATCCGCTTTGCTTTTGTGTAACTCCAAGGACCTGGATAATCTTATCGTTCATTATTGCTTTATTAAATTAAGTATATCATCAATCTTCATATCACTTACATAACTGTTATTATCAACAACAACCTCGGTGTATTCAATACCGTTTTTAAACAACTGCGCCATGTAATCAATATAAAATAATACAAAGTATGTCCGCTTCAATTCTGCAAAGTCTGTGTCAATTCCCATGTCCTTCATCTGCTTTGATACATCATCATGGCAAATTATTGGAATCTTTATTGGTAACATATTATAGTTTTTCTATTTCTTGTTTAACTTCTTGCCAATATAAATGCCTAACCATTTCATAACTATCTTTTGGACATTGACTTGGATATTCAATTAATATCTCATCTACTGATATTAATGCACATTGTTTAGCTTGTAATATTTTAACAATTAAATAACCTTCATATTCACTACCTATTTCAATTTGTATATCACTATATTTTTTTACTAATTCTTTTGCCTTTTCTTTTGGTAACATATTACTTAATTTTTTGTCCTAAAAAACCGGCTCCAAATATTACTGCGATAAAGGTACTTATTTCAATCGGTAAAAAAAATAGTATCACTGCACACCACACACTTAAGCATGTCGCACAATCAAATGGCTTCATTCTTTTCTCAAATGGAATGCCCCATATCTTTTTTATAATGTAAGGTATTTTGGCCACATTAACAAAATAATATGCAAATAAAAACGCTGCAAGTACTGTAATCATCGGTTTATAATTTTATAATAAATAATCTTTATTGCCTCCCAAATTAATATTGTTATTATTATTTTCATGTGTTATTTGGTTAATATAATTTAAAATCAATTCATAAGCTACATTAAAACCTTGTTGATAGTCATTTAATTGACCATTTTTCTTAATAATTATTTTATTATTTATAAACTCTTTTAAATCTTTAACTGCTATTTTTTCCATTTTATTTGTTTTGGTTAAGACATAGTGTTTTGAGTTCAAGTTTTGTTTTCCTAATAATATCCTTTACATGTTTTTCCGGTATATTGTAATGGTCCGCTACTTTTTTGCATGATCTTACTTCAACATATTTGTTAAAGAGTATCGCTTCATGAGCTTGCATTTCATCCTCGGCAAACTTTGCTACCAGGCGAGCATTAGCAACCTTGGCAAATTTAGGATTTAATTCGGGTAATTTTAATTGAGACTTTAAATAGTTAATTGCTTTATCGTAATCATTCTTACGAAACTTTTTATAGAATTGAGATGTTGAGCTAAATGCCATATTAGTAATAATCTTTATTGAGAATCCTATTAAGCCATTAGAGGCCCAAATTTCGGTTATCTTATCGCAATGGATGCTCAACAATGCCAAAGCTAGTTCCTGTCTCAAGTCATCTTGCAAATCGCTAGGCCGTACTGATTTAATCAATTGGTCAATTTGTGGATTCAAGTACACATACTCAATGATTTCGTTACATGTACTCGGTTTTTTTTTGCTTAACATATTGACTATTAATTAGTTGTGAGGTTTTTGTACTCGTGTACGCACTTTACCTATAATAAATTGGACTATTATAATAAAAAATAAAAAAAAAGAAGAGGTCAAGGAAATATTTAATAAAAGCGAGTACATTGAGTACATTTTTTTTAATTAGTTGTTTATCAATTATTTATGTGTATTAAAACTTGACTCAAACCGAGTACAAACCAAGTACAAGTAAGTACATTTTTAGGTTTTACCTCCAATTTGATGCCTTTCCATACAAATATACCCCCTTTTGGATTAGCAATTATCCATTTGTCAAATGCTTTTACCGGATCAAGATAAGATTTTAAACTCATGTTTGTTGTTGTTTTGCCTATTTCGGCGGGTTTCTAATTTGATTCCAAAAATATCCGAGGTCATATTTAGTCCTTTTTTAAATCTCATTTGAGAGTAATCCTTTTTATCTAGGTCGTTAATATTACAAAATGAGATGTATTCCGAGCCAAACTCAAACCATTTATCTCGAATAATATCATCATAATATGCAAGGAAATCCTCACCAAAATTAAGCTTAACATTCTTACGATTGATTGAGTCGCTATTCTCAATAACAGGAATACCGGTCTCAAGATAAATTTGAACTGATTCAATCATAAAATTATAGAATCGATTCCACTCATCTTGATCCCAATCATTAAACAATGTATTGCCAAAGAAATCAAGTGGTGAGTTCTTATGGTTAAAGAACGAACCGAACTCAATTACTTTTACTCTTCGCTTGCCGTGGCCCCCACTATAATTTATAGTGTAATTAGTAGTAAATCCAAACTTGGGAGCATTATTGTAATCAATATAAAGCTCATCTTTGTTTTTCTTTTCAACTGTCACCCCTTCGGTAATCTTGGAATAAAATCCCTCAAAGTCTAAATTTTTACGGCAATCTTCAATGATAATTAATTGAGTAGATAACTCAACGCGTTGAAATGCGAATGACTTATCAAGCTTAAAGTTCTTACCATCAATTGATACCAGGTTTATAAGCTTACCGATGGCCTTAAAGAAAATTCCTTTGCCGGCGCCACCGCCTTGAGCCTCATCTTCGGTCTCTTCTGCTAGGATAACCGCAAATGATTTGGTCGGATCCTTGTAAGTATGCAACAAGTAACCAATTAAACTAATGGCATAAGCAATGCGCTCCGTGTCTCCATTGCAAACCTTATCAATAAATTTAGTGTACTGAACATATTCAAAGTCAATGTCTTGCTCGATGTCAATGTTAAAATCAATTACTTGATCTTTCCAAACATGCACGCCCAAATCCCCATACTTAATTAGTTCCTTTTTATTTTTAGTGATTCGGACAACTCCATTTTTAAAAGGATAAAAAGCAGCGGTCTTGGTGTGCTTAAGGAAGTTAAGCTTTATGTTCTGCATGAACTCAAACAACCCTTTATTAAAATATGCATCGGCTCCCTTATATATTATCTCTCGGAGCTTGGATGGATTGGTGCCATCAAAGTTTGAAGGAAGGGAGTCAATATAAGAGTTAAGGAATTTTTTAATTTGCTCCATGTTTGTCTCCGAGACAAAACCATCTTCAACGCGGACCAATTTGTAATTAAGCTTATTGTCATAATAATAAATATAAAACCCGCCACTCATTGAAAGGAATGAAAGGAACTTGGAGCGATCAATGGTGACAATGCCTTTATCATTCACATTCCAAAATGTAAGGATGCTCTCTCCATTACCGCTCTCAATATCTTTTATTAAGTCCTCGGTCTTGGTTACATCAAGGTTATGCTTTTGTGAAAGGTAGGCGGCGATATTTTTATTATCAAGCCCTTCCTCTTTTTTCTTAAGGAAGTCGCGCTTTATATTTGATGAGATGCGATTCTTTTGCTCACCAAATCCATCTTGAGACAATTGCTTGGCAGCATTAGAGAAGTTACTACCATGTTCAAGGATGGTATAAATAGCAAAAGGCTTATATCCTTTGCCTGTCTCAAACTCGGTTGATGTTGAGAATACTTTAAACAGTCCAAGGCCTTGATGATAATCTGCGGATATATGAGAATCGGTTTTGCCTGGGCGCTTTAAGTAATCACGCTCACCCTTGCGCTCAATCCAAGTCCATCCGTGCTTTTCAAGTAATGCAACTACATCACATTTGTTATTGTAATCATCCCAAGGTGTGAGTTGAAAGTTAGCGGTATCGGTGATAACTTGTTGGCGCACCTCTTTAACTACTTCGTTAAATGATCTGCAAATTGATAGGATGGATTCTCTTTGCTCTAATGTTATAACATTTATCTTAAAGTCCTTTTCTTTAGTGTACCCTTCGGATGGAGGTGCAAGCACATATCCTCCCTCACCGCGTGTTTCAATTAACACTATCTCTTTTGCGTGTGGTGTCTCTTTTAGTTCCTCTTTTGTTGCATGGCGCATCGCAAGTTTTTGGTTGCCTTCAATCTCTTCGGACCTGTAATATAAATGATACCCACCGGATTTGGTGCGTACCACATATAAAAGCTCCATTAAGTCTCCAAGCTCGGCCTTGAGTCGATTCCATAATGTACCGCTTACATCATATTTAAGGTCAACATCAATTATCTCTAATCCTCCGGAGACTGCGCCACCGATGATGGCAATATTGTTTGACCTAGTGTTTGTAAATTGGGCTTTCATTGTTGCCGCATCCATTATTTTGGATTGGAACTCGGTCCAAGGGAAAATTGCTCTCTTGTTATCTCCTATTGGGATAACGGAAAAACCTTGATTTGCGTAGTAGTTGGCTGCTTTAATCATTTGGTTATAAATTTAATCTCATCCATTTTGTAAATAGTATAAACGCGAAACCCTTGCTCTTCAAGTTGTTCATGTCTATACTTTTGTAATTCCGAAAGCCGGCCCTTCTCGGCCTTGCATTCAATAAAGAAAGTTTTACCATCCTTGAGGATCATTAGGTCGGGCATGCCATTTTTATTGCATTGTATTATTTTTACGACATACCAACCGATTAATTCAAAGTGCCGGATGACTTTGCTTTGCAGAATAGATTCTCTCAATTTCTTTAAGTTCTTTTTTAGCTTCGTTTAAAAATTTGCTTTTCACCATTATGGTCAAAGCTTTTTTCTTTTCCTTTTCCGGGAGTGGCTTACGCCCTCGTGTTTCTTTTTTCATAGTTTTCATCTAGGTTGATTTTTATGCAAACCAATATAAGGAATGCAATGATAAATAAAATTTTCATAAGATTTTGGTTTTAATAAAATACCCCCGCTCCCATCCAGGATAACCCACTACGATTATTAATTATTGTTAATTAGCGGAGGTATTTCGTTTACCTTTCAAAAGTAATTTAAAAAAATTTAATAAAAAAGTTTTTTTATTTAAATTAAATAGTTTAGTATTGTGATGTCGTTATAAAACAAACGATTTTTAAATCATGGCTTTATCAAATTTAGGAGGTACAAATTTAACTTACCTCTCCGTTTCCGATGGGAACCTAGTACGCCAACACAAAACGGCGAATGATCGCACAACCGAGCGAGTAACAAAAACCGGTAAGCTTGTTTTTGAAGAGCGCTTCAAAGACTTAACGGGTAACATCACAAATGTAAACACTCGTGAAAATGATTATGGTAAGCAATGGCAATTGACATTCCAGGATGGCGCCGATACATATATTGTATCAATGCCGTACTCAAGTCGATATGCATCAAGCTTTTTAAAAGCTTTGCCAAACATTAACATTGAGGAACCTTTAAGATTTATGCCTTGGGCCATGAAGGACAAAAACGATGTAAGCAAAACAGTTACCGGCATAACAATGTATCAAGATGATACAAAGATTGCACCGGCTTACACAAAGGATGCGCCTAATGGCTTACCACAAATGGAGAAGATTAAAGTTAAAGGTAAAGAGCAATGGGATGATTCTGCAATGATGGAGTTCCTTGAGCAAACTGCTTTGAAGATATTTGCAAAGCATAATGATAATGATTTAGTCCTTGATACCGAGGAATCACCTTTTTAGTTGGTTTTGGTTAGCGGTTAGCCTTCCGTACAAAAAGGCACTTTTTATAATTTAAAATTAAAAACATGCCGAAAATTAAAATTACCAAAGAGATTAACATCATCGACAATTTTGAGAGATATTTCTTATATGTCGATAATAAGTTTATTACAGGGGCCGAAACCCTTGAAGAGATTGAGCAAATTGCAACCGCAGTCATTGCCAATAACGGAGATAAAGTAATTACCGAAACCATAAAAGAATACACATGCTAGTAAAAACCAAAACCAATCAATTAACTTTTGTCGATGGTAGATTTTACCACGATGAAGATGGGAATTATTTCCCAAGTGCCACCACTTTGCTTGAAGCTTATCCAAAGCCATTTGCCTTGATTCAATGGATGAAGGAAATGGGATCAAAGGCCGATGAGATAAGAGATAACGCCGGGCGCCGTGGCTCAACAGTACACCAATTGACCGAAGATTACGATCACGGCATGGAGTGTACTTTATTGGATGATAACAATCGCCCAAAGTATTCGCTTGAGGAGTGGAATATGTTTGAGCGATATGTTGAATTCAGCGTAAACCATAAGCCGGTACATGCAATGATTGAGCAAACCTTTGTAAGCAATCATTTAAAGTTTGCCGGTACGCTTGATCGCATTTGTAGCATTGATGGCAAAACATATGTTTTAGACATTAAGACAAGCAACGGGATATATAATAGCTATTGGCTGCAATTGGCAGCTTACAAGGAATTATATAATCATTCGGTTAAGCAATCCGATAACATGCCGGACATTGATGGCGTGGCTATTTTATGGCTGAATGCCAAGACTCGGACCTATGGTAAGAACGGAGTCATCCAAGGTCCAGGATGGCAGATGGTGACCAAAGATGATACCTCGGATGATTGGTCATTGTTCCAAGCGGTCCAACAATTATGGAACGCGGAGCATGAGAATGATAAGCCCCGAGAATTTAGTTATCAGTTATCTTATAAAAAATAGTAGTTTTACACTTAAACCCGCATTATGATAACGAGAACCAAAAGGAAGAGATTGTATTTCGACATCGAGACAAGCCCCAATATTGGTTTTTTTTGGCAAAGCGGGTTTAAGTTAAACATAGGGCCGCAGAATATTATCACCGAGCGTGCCATTATTTGCATATGTTACAAATGGGAGGATGATAAAGAGACTCACGCACTCACCTGGGATGTAAAGCAAAGCGATAAAAAGATGCTTCAAGATTTTATCAAGATTGTAAATGAAGCGGATGAGTTGGTTGGTCATAATGGTGATAAGTTTGATTTATCTTGGGTGCGAACAAGATGTTTGTTTTACGGCATCGATATGTTCCCAACCTACCAAACCATTGACACCTTAAAAGTATCAAGGTCAAAATTTAAATTCAATAGCAATAAGCTTAATTACATTGCCGGATATTTAGGCATTGGCTCCAAGATTAAAACTGATTTTGATTTGTGGAAAAACATTGTTTTAAAAAAGGATCAAGTTGCAATGGATAAGATGGTTAAGTATTGCAAGATGGATGTTGTATTGCTTGAGAAGGTCCATAAGAAACTATCAAACCATATCGCACCCAAAACACATTACGGAGTAATATTTGGTCACCACAAAGGCAGTTGCCCGGAGTGTGGCAGCGATGACCTGGTAATCAAGGACCGAAGAGCATTAGCAAGCGGAGTTGTTAAATTAATTTTTAGATGTAGAACATGCGGCAAGCATCATAATAAAACGGATAAATAATGAGTAAACTTTTATACGATATCATTGATGATTTATTATTTAGAGAGGAGAAGGGCCGAGCGGAATATGGAACGACAATGGATCGCACTGATTTAAGCGAAGATGAGTGGTTACAACATGCATACGAGGAAGCATTGGATTTGGCTATTTATCTAAAAAAAATAATTAAGACTCGAAGTGAAAATAAAGATAATTTATAAAAAATTAGGAAGGGAGCAAGCTCATGGCATTGCCGAAAGCGATGGGATTATTTATTTAGATACCAGGTTGAAAGGCAAAAAGCATCTTGAAATTTGCCTCCATGAAATATTGCACATCTTAAATCCAAAAGATAGCGAGGCAGTTATAATAAAAAAGTCAATTACCTTAACAAGACTTTTATGGGATGAAGGTTATCGCCGTATTGATGACACGAACGATACACCATTACAGGATGGCACAAATTAATTTACTTAAATATGGAGTTGCGAGATTATCAAATCGACATAGCCAATAGGGGCCTTGAGGTGATTAATGAATTTGGTTTGGTATATCTTGCAATGCAAGTAAGGACCGGCAAAACATTAACAAGTTTACTATTAGCAAACAAGTTAAGTGTTGAGCATGTCTTATTTGTTACAAAGAAAAAAGCCATCTCAAGCATTGAAGATGATTTTAAAATGTCCGGTTATGTATATAAATTAGATATTATTAATTTTGAAAGTGTACATAAATGCGAAAATATTTATGATCTTATTATTATTGATGAAGCTCATTCATTGGGCCAATACCCAATACCAAGTGAAAGGACAAAAGCATTAAAGGAATTATGCAAATGTAAGCCGGTTATTTATTTAAGTGGCACCCCAACACCGGAAAGCTTTGCTCAAATATTCCATCAATTTTGGGTATCGGACAAGTCTCCATTTGCAGATCATAAAAACTTTTACTCCTGGCATAAGCATTATGGCATCCCAAAGAAAAAATTTGTTTTTAATCGGGAGCTTGCAGATTACTCACATGTCAAAACGGAGTTGATTGAATGCGAAATCAACCATTTGTTTTTGACATATACGCAACAGGAAGCCGGATTTGAATCTTTGGTGCAAGAGGCCATCTTGTATGTTCCAATGAGTGACAAGGTCAAATGGGCCATTGATAAGATTACCAAGGACAAATTATTTAGGACAAAGGATGGTGAGATAGTGGTGGCCGATACTGCGGTTAAAGAGATGCAAAAAGTCCATCAAATATGTAGCGGAACGGTTAAAAAGGATGATGGCAATGCAATAATCTTTGATGAGACAAAAGCCAACTTTATTAAGGAAAGGTTTAAGGATAAAAAGATAGCCATCTTTTATAAGTACATAGCCGAGGGGTTGCTTTTAAAGGCAACTTTTAAAAATAGCTTTGATGATCCGCAAGAGTTCAACAAGGCCGGAGGCGATGCGGTATTTATAAGCCAGGTGCAAAGCGGAAGGGAAGGGATAAATTTAAGCACGGCCGATGCGCTTGTCATGTATAATATCGACTTTTCAGCGGTAAGCTATTGGCAATCAAGGGCAAGGATGCAGACAAAGGACCGGACAATAGCATCAAAAGTGTTTTGGATATTTACCGTTGGGGGCATTGAAGAGCGCATTTTTAACATGGTCCAAGCCAAAAAAGACTTTACTTTAAGGCACTTTAAAAAAATATATTAAAAATATTTTTTTATTAAATTAAAATAACATAGCTTTGATTTCTAAACAAAATCATATATCTATGAAAAAATTATTTAAGATTTACAAAAAAGGCACTACGGAAAATTGGGTTACTATTTTAATTCCGATTGAGGAATTTACTTTGGACGTATTAAAGTTTAAGATGGAAAAATATCTTGCTTTAGGTTATGAAGTAAAACTTATTAATTATAATCAAATTGACTAACATGAATAAGCAACAAAACCACAACTTTCAAGCGGTCGTTATTTTAATCACCGCATTTTTAATCACGGCATTTTTACAAAATTATTAACCATGATTAGAGCAATATTATCACTATTAAAGTTTTTCTTATTAGCGGTGCCATTAGCGTGCTTTCTATATGTAACATTATTTTTTATCTATAAATTCAAAGAAAATGGCGAATCACAAAGAATGGATTGAGTTATCAATTATTGAGAAGATTGATCTAGTGGGTAAGCTTACCCATTTACTACAAAATGATGAGATGTCATTTCATACATTTAAAAGACATATCCAAAAGGCAGAATCTTTTGGAATATTTAATGAGATTAAATTTAACGACAATGAACTACATGATAATCCCAGGGATTAAGAAAGCAAAGATTGGCTTTAAGACAATGCCAAAAAAGAAAGTATTGAAATATATCGATACTGTTATCGCAAATACTTGCGAGCAATTTAATATCTCAATGGATGATATTAAGTCCAAAAGTAGGAAGTCGGTTGTTGCTATCCCAAGATTATTAACGATGCATATCTTGAGATCAAACACATTGCTTACATTGGATGAGATTGGTATTGTTTTTAATCGTGATCATACAACAGTAATATCTGCAATTAGGTCAACAAATAATATGCTTGATACGGATTGTAATATTAAGGAAGAGTATCAAAAATTGGTTATGAAACTATAACATATTTTGTTCCCCCATCTACTAACACGGCTCTCAAGACTTGATGTCTTTGGGGGCCGTTCTTTTTAAAACTAACATGTACCCAGGATGGATTCTCGGTATTGCCGAACTCCCAAATAAGTTGGTCAAAATCAAGCTTCGATTTTATAAATTCGTACACCATTGCATTTGTCACTCCATTGGATGAGCCATCCATGTCAATATCAATTGCCTCGCCTTTGAGATGTTGGCTTGATTTGGCGCCTTTCAATGCTTGGTTAAGTTCTGCGGAGCGATATCCGGAAGAGATAAAAATCGGGCAACGGAAATGGTTGCGGATTGGCTCGAAGATATTTTCGGCTAATGCCTTTAAATTAATAATATGCTCATCGGTCGGCATATTGGTAACTCCTAGGCGCTTTGCGGAGTCACTACGAATTAATTCGGACAAAGATAAATGCTCGGATATTATCATAATTTATACTTTAAAAATCCAATAACTATTAAAGCGATTAAAAGTACCCAAAAACGGCGGCTCCATGACTTGCTAGTCTCTTTATTGACTTGCGCCAAAGCCTTGTAATATCGCACGGAATCAAGCGCAATGCCTAGGCTACGAGTGTCAACAATATAGCCGGTTTGAATTTTGTTAACCTTAACTGTCTTAACAATGGTTTTTGGCGCCTCTTTAATGGTTATGTATTCAACCCCGTTAATATTGATCGTATCTCTTTTGTAGTTAACAATGGTATCAATAAGTAATGTAGTATCATATTGTGTTATTAAGGTTGTATCGTTGGCGCATGGATGAGTAACCTCCAAAGCACGAAAAATCCGCTCGCTTGCATCTTTATCATTAAGGATTAGGCGCTCGGCTTTACGGATTGGGTTGCAACTGAATGTTAGTGCAATTAATAAAACTGCTAAAATGCTATTTTTTATTGCCATATCTCGGATCATTAGGGTTGAGGAAATTTATAATAATAGGCATTATTGATATGGCACCGGCCGACAAACACTCTTTTAAAGTAATTGCAAAGATATCACCCTTTGCCATTGCCATTGTAAGGATGGCCGTAATAACTACCTTTAACCATGATCCTAACATTGTGTTGAAAAACTTCATCATAACTTACGAATTTGCTTAATATAATATACGATTGCTAAAATACCCGATAAGATAGCAACCAAGCCCGCTACCATTGTGACCAATGGTTGCACTTGAGACATTGTTATACTTGCTGCGGTAATTGATACCCCTGTGTTAATAAGCGCTTGGCTGCTATCCTGTGTCATGTGTTAAAGTTCCTCTTCATCTTGTTTAATAAATTCGATTCCATTGGTCCAATCTTCAAGGAAAATAAAGTTTTCAAGCCCTTGAGGATTAACGATGTTAATCTTCTCAAATGCAAACTCCTCATCATTTAGGGCTTTAATGTCGCTTGTTAGCTTTTTAATGCCTTCCTTGGTAAATTGGTAATCACCCTTTTCAGTTACATTTAAAATCCCTTTGTCGGTAGCGCTTGCATTATCAAGGCGTAACTCATCCTTTTTTGCTTGATAAGCTTCATAGCTAGGCTTAAGCTTTTCAAATATTTTGAATAGCTTTTTTTGTACTTTTGTTTCCTGGTTACCTATTACCGCCTCCATTTGTGCGACTAGGTTTAATAAATTTGAATACTTCATAAAATTATAATTTTTACAAATATAAGATTATTTATTTTTTAATATATCTATTTCTCCTTTTAATTCTTTAATAGCATTAACCATTGTAACTATAATATAATTATAATTCAATCCAATAAAATCTGCACTTTGTTCAAATGCAAGTGGTATAAACTTTTTAACCTCTTGTGCTATTAAACCTAATTGTTTGTCATCCCCATCCTTTTGAAAATCCATATTATACAATTTAGGTTCAAGTCCAAGTATGGCATTTAACCCAAGTGAATATGTTTCAAAGTTTCTCTTTCTTTTTATATCAGAAGCGGGAATCCAAGTTGAAGATGAACTTAAATAAACATATCCACCATTATTAGAATATGCCTCTATCCTAGAGCTAAAACCTCCTAGATATCCGTGCATTGTTCCTTGATATCCTAAACCTAATGATAATGTATTATTAGGAGAATCTATTAGTACTGTATTCCCATTTTGTTGTATTTTAAGAGGAGTATAGGGAGTTCCTCCGTTATTCATATCAAAATTAATTCCGTTTGAAGTGTCGATTCTCATTTGTGCATTACCACCTCCAAAAACTAATATTCCATTACCCGAAGCCGGAGAAATAGTATTACTATTTGCCCTTGTAAATTGTATAGCTACTGAAGAATAACTATAAGCAGCCATTGTTAATGCCCCACTAAACCTTCCTGTACCATTAACATCTATCATATAAGCAGGAATTGCAGTTCCAATACCTAATCTATAATTTGTATTATCCCAAAAAAATTGAGCATTGTTTTGCGCAATCTTACCTAAACTATTTGCAAATAATACACTACCCGTTGTTATTGTTGCGGATGATTGAACTGAAATATATCCTTCAACATTAAAATCCCAAGTTTGAGTAGAAGCAACGGAAGGATATCTAAATGTTACACTTTGATTATCCGATTTTCTAATTGCAAATTGGTAAGAATCAAAATATAATTGACTATAACCGGATAATGAACTTGGGGATGTTCCACCACTTGTAATGTTTTGAAATGCTACTGCATTATCCGTTTTTATTAATGAAGTAAAATAAGAACTTGTTCCGTTTAAAGTACCCGTTAATGTACCACCACTTAAAGGTAAATATGATGACAAGTTTGAAGTAAGTGCCAATGTACCGGTTGCACTTGGTAAAGTATAAGTATAAGTACCATTGCTTAATGTTGAACTAAATGTTACTTCGCCTGTGGACGCTATGGTAAATATTGCTCCTCCTGTGCTACCTTGCCAAACAAAATCACTTGCCCTATATGCCGCAGATATATTTGTATCTTGAGCATCATTTAAATAATTAATTCTTAAAGTAGTTCCATTTACTTGGAAAAAAGCATTGTATCCAGTTGAGGGTCTTATTAAAAGGTTATTAGTAAAAGTCTTTGCACCGCTAATTGTTTGTGCGGTTGCTAATGTTACATACCCTGTTAATGAAGGAATATCGCTAGTTAATGCAACAGTACCCGAAGCATCGGGAAATATTATTGCTCTATTAATTGTTGCAGCGGAAGTCAAATCAGTATAAATACTTGCCGGAACTGCATTATATAATCTTATTTTTGGAATAATTAACACTCCATTAGTTCCATCAAATGCAGTTGGAGAACCTACCCCAAATGTTGCATTTCCTGTATGTGATGTTGTTGAACTAAAAACAGTTGCAGCAGTAAAAGTTTTTTCACCGCTAATTGTTTGAGTGGTAGCTAATGTTACATAATCAGTTAAAGCATTTCCATAATTAGGAATATTTAAAGTACCACCACTATAAGTTGCCGCGCCGCTACTTCCTGTTGTTGTTAATGTAATGGATGCTCTTGCTCTTGTATCGGTGTAATAAAGATTAGTGCCTTCGCTTATATTAGATGTTGTCAAGCTTACCGCACCGGTAAATCCATTTACTGAACTCACTGCATCTGTGTTATCAACCTTATCCCAAGTGGTGCCATTAAAGATGGCCCAATCACCCACTTTCCAATCGGTGATACCATCAAGGTTTGTTGATCCCGCAACACTTACGATATAATAATATCCTTTTGTTCCCGTTCCACTTGTAAGTGTTGGGCTATTTGTTGATGCGTTCCAAACGCTTTGATAAATTGCGCCACCTAATACTCCATTGATTTGGTTTTGAATCTTACCAAATGCAACCAATATTGAATCGGTTGCACTTATTGATCCACCGGTAATGTTTACACCGGTTAAAAGTTTACCCGTTACGGCCGGTGTACTTAATGTTACCGCCGCTGAACCTGGGCCGCTTGCCGTTGCCTCACCACTTAATGCAGTGATATAGCTTCCGGATGCTTGCTTATTATTAAATGTGTTCCAATCGGTACTTGATAAATAACCATTTGCCGATGTAGTTGCTTGAGCAATGCTAAACGATCCGGTTGTATTATTATAGCTTAATGGAGACACTCCGCTTAAACTTGTTAATGAGATTGGTGTATATCCCAATACTGTTGCGATGCTTTTATTTTTCCATAAGCTTGTAGCACTCTCATAAAATAAACCTTCGTTATTTGCAACGCTTGAGATTAAAACATCATGAATCTCTCTTAATTCAAAGCCATTTTGTATCTTAACATAAATTTCTCCATTGTTTGAATTGACTCTTGTAACTACTCCAATGTAAACTAAATGCGCCGGTGCAACGGGCTTATTTGCTAATCCATATATTAAATTACCACTTACTCCAAGCCACACCGGATCGCCCGCGGTTGCCGTTGATGTATTCAATCCTCCTAATAATCCTTCCGTAATAATTGATCCTATGCCATTAATTGCTAAATTCTGCATAGCCAAACCAAGAGTCTTGCTTGATGTTGCTTCGGTTGTATTTGATGCCAATGAAGCCAATTGGTTTGTACCATTGGCCCCACTTATGTAAACGGCTTGTCCTTTATTTATTGCAACTTCTGCTTTGACTGTATCTCTTAATTGCTCGGTCCAATCTGCGTAATTATCCATCCATGCAGTATCATAATTTGTTGCACTATTTTTTGTAAGCAATTGCCCCGCAGTACCTCCCGTTGGCACTAATTGAGTGCTTAATGGAATTGTGTAACCCGCAGATAACCCAAATGCTAAAGTTCCGGCGCTTACAATTGGCGAGCCACTTATTGTCATTCCGGTTGGAACCGATGCCGCAACACTTGTAACCGTTCCACTTGCTGCAAGGTCACTCCATGATGCCGTAATTGTTCCCGCATCTTGTTGCGTTAATGTTAGTGTTTTGGTAGTTGTACCACTTACGCTTGCACTTACAATTGAGTCATTATAGGCCGTGTCCCAGGTTGTTTGCTTTGCAGTTGTTGGCAAAGAATAACCCGAAGCAAAATTAACGGCAAGCGTTCCATTACTTACAATTGGATTGCCACTTACTTGGAGTCCAAGTGGAACACTCATATTTACACTCGTTACCGTTCCCGTTCCGGTTACCGGCTTGTTAATCCATTTAGTACCATCATATGATAAGACATCGCCATTAGTAGATGAAGTCAATGTAACATCGGAAAGTTTATCAAGGTTGTAATCGCCCTCGGTTGCAACGATTGTACCGGTCCTTCCGAATACTGAATACACGGTTGTTGGCAATGGATAACCTCCATTAACTGTTGATACTTCAACAATATTCTCGGTTACATTAACAATAACATCGCCACTCTCTACATTGATACTAATTTTTTCATCATTAACTACTATGTTTATTTGCTCTTCGCTTGGTGTTATTATTGTACTCATTTTGTTATACTCTTGTTATGTCCTCCTGTACTAAAAAAGTTCCCCAAATATATGTCTTGACAAGGCCACTTGGAAAGGTGACATTCATGTCATAAACATAACTTCCGGCAGCAATGTTGACTATCTTATTTAATGTAATCTCGTTTTTACCGGCGCCACCAATTGTGATGCTTGTACCGGTTACAAGGCTCAACACCACATCCGTTGATGTAGGCTTGGTCCTAACTTGTATCAAGATTGTTGATCCGCTTAAATCGACTGCCACATCATTTGCCGTGATGGCGAATGTTTGCGCCCAACTGTCATTGCGCCATAACTGAACATTGTATTGTGCGGGCCTTAAATCCCCGGTTGAACTATTGCAACTCATATTTATAATTTTTTAATTTAATGGCATATCGCAAGCATCAAACTCCGATACTGTTGTCATGTTAAAGGTTATCTCAATACCACTCAAATAATCTTCAAACTTATCCAAAATAAAGTTGTAACTAATATTAGGATCAAGGATGTAGTTATTTGCTCCGTTTCTCATTTTGCTAATTATGTCCGCTCCGATTTGTAATTGATCGGATGCAACATCCGGCTCAAATTCGGCCTCCATGCCCGCCTTATCTAAAAACCAAAGCGTAACATTATAGACTTGTTCACGCCCAACATTCAATGATCCGCTATTAATTGCAAAGCAAGCAATGGGATAAATTGGTTGGTCATTTACAAACAACCACTCTTTTGGTGTCGCATACTTTACGCTTTTTATTTGCGCATGCGATTGGAGGAGTGTCCTTATTGTGCTTAATACCTGGTTGTAAGTCATTGAATTTTTGTTTTACTTTGTCTAAAAACTCCCTTTTATAACTGCGTATTTTCATGAGGTAAATCTAGGTTACTAACTCTTCGTGTTGCTCCTCTCCTTCCCAAAAATATTGGCGAAGTATATGCTTTAATTTGTGGCGCTATGATATCAAATCCGCTACCATAGTTTAAGTACTCATCAAACAACTCGGAGTTTTCACGAAGATAATCAATTAATCTTGTCTTGTAAAACTCACCATTGCTCATGTAGGACCTTTGTAATAATTCCAATTGGCCCTTACTTGGTGAGTTGCTTTCCTCCGCAGTTTTCTGCATTAATCCTTTGCTAAAAAATTGGAACGATGTTGCCATAACCATCTCGGCAAGTGTGAACCATAAAAGACAATCCGTTACATAATCATTAAGCAAAGATTTCTCATCCGTGCTTAAATCATTATTCTCAACCCCATCTTGTAACCTACGAAATAAAGATGTACCAAGCGCCGGCAATAAAAACTTATCTTGAGCCAACTTGATAACCGGTAAAATTTGCTTACCATCGATGCCTGTGCTTATTGCCGTGCGACTTTTGATAAGCTCCTCATTAATAAAAAGTATATTTAAACTCATAAAATTATTTTTTTCTAGTTACAATTTTTACTTGCCAACGATGTCTGCAATAAGGGCGGTGAACTCCATTTGGTTGCGTGAACCAACCGCCTCTCCTATCAAATACTGAATAGCCTAAACGCTCGGAAATGTTCTCAATATCGGAACGGCTCCAAAGCTTTGTCTCCGCTAGTTGTAATAAGCGCGCACAAAATGGTCGGTTTTTATCATCCCTTGGACCGGCATATGTGTAACGCAAAAGCACCTCGGTTGTGGTTGCTTTATCACCTCCCGCAATTTTGCGAAGTGGCTTTGTAAGCACACTCTCTTGAGGTTTATACTTTGGGTTTAAGATGCTTAAATCTCTTCCAATTATTTTTAAATATCCTTCCGTTTTTAAAGCTTCAATTGTAAGATTAACCTCGGCAACGCTTTTATTTAAGATGGTGCCAATGTTCTCCGGAGTGATAAGCTTATTTTTGCTTATCAAATCAAGGACATTTGCCTTTAAAGTGTCAATCTCTGCATCCGCAAATTGCTCAAAGTTTTTAGCTTCGTGAGTCTCAATTACTTCAAACTCATTGCAATTGTCACCGCACGCGCTAAATTCACTTAATAACAAATCATCTTGCATATCAGCAAAGGCCTCTTCGGTTTTAGGATCATCATCAATACCCAGGAAGGTATTCACATCATCATCGCTAAATCCAAATCCACTCTTTAACATCAATGCAGCTTGTTGCTTGTTAATCTTACCGCTCCCAAATTGGCGAACGATACGCATAACATTTTGATATTGCCTTCCGCTTAAATTCTTAATGCTATCATTTGCAGCCGCTATTGGCTCACTACCCGTTGGAGGTACATTGCCGCCCTGTGGTGCCAAGTTATCCGATGCGAGGCCTAACTTCTCACGGATTTCATCGCGTGTCATATTGGCGCTCATAATGGCCTCGCTAAACTCAAAGCTTAATGGCTCAACCGGAACAATCTCAAACTCACCAACGATGCCGGACAATTTCATTAACTTATTGAAAGTAACTTCGTGTTGTTGTTGGCGCTCGTTTACATATGTATTTTGGAATATTTGATATGCATCACGAATCTCGCTACGGCCACCCAATTGCCCTTCGGTTTTAATACCAAATAGCATCGGGCTTGTAACTTGATGACAAGAGAATATCTCTTGTTGGATTAAGTTATTAACATTAGTGAAATCCTCTTTTGTCAAATTGGTTTGGCCAAGATCAACAATCTCAACTGAATTTTCCTTTGATGGGTTAAATGCAATCACCACGCGATCACCTTCCGGATTAGCAAACTTATTCTTTAAATCTCTCTCAACTTCCTCTTGCTCCTCCTCACCTGGTAAGCCATTATTGAAATTAATCAATTTAGTAGCCACAAAGTTTTTCTTTGCATTACCTAATATATGTCGGCTTACTTGAATATCACTCTCGATGTAGTTAAGACCTTGAAAATAGGAAGGAAGAGGATATATATCACTCTTTGGATTGTACTGCTTTACAAATAATATTTGTGCGCCGTTTGGCTCCTTTGGATTAAATGCTTTGTACTCTCTTGCCTCTTCTCTATATTCACTCTTGCTCCAATCATCTTTAACATAAAAGCATTTCATATCTTTTGAAACCCTTACTTTTTGGAACTCAATATGATATACTCCGGCGATTTGCTTTAACGCATTGTAAACAATTTGCAAATAAAATCCACCATGAAGCTCATCATCTAAAATAGAGCGCTTCAAAATTTGATTCCAAGTCTCACCCTCAACATTGGCAACTTTCGGAACATCCGCGAAACCTTTGCCATAAATATAATTAACCTTACCTTTTACAATTGCACCATGCTTTGGGCTTTCGCCAAATAACTCAATCAAGTAATTTGAATAGTTATTTTTAGCACCAAACTCAACATAGTTTTTGCCCCTCTTCTCTTCAAATTTGGGTTGTTGCGCTTGGTCAAATTCGACCTTTACTAAATGATATTTATTGCTCACAATTATATGTTTTAAATTCGTTACATTGATCCGTGTATTCAGTTGGCGCACATTCGTCGACATCATGTAAATACATAAAGCCCTCCTCAACAATTGCACCGCTCAATAATGGATCAAGATTTGTTGAGCTTGCTTGTTGTCTTATAATATATCGCCAGGTGCCGGCTTCGTAATTCTTAAAAACCTTATCCAAGATAAGCATTTTTTGGTACCTATTATAATCAACAATGTTTGTACCAACAAATTTAACTATTTTATCCGTAGCACTTGTAAAAATAAATAAATATTTAGGCGTTGCGATGGTTGTTAACTCATCGGCCGTAAATATTATGTAATTATTTTGCCCTTTATATATGTGCAACATCTTGTTAAATTTAAAAAGCCCTACCTACTCACAGGTAGGTAGGGCATAAATAAAATACTGCTTTTAGATAGGATTATCCCGCAGTCTCAAGCGCCGCTCCTACTGCCGCACTAACTTGTAAAAAATCATCAACCTCTATTCCACTTAATGTGATATTGTAACCATTACGATCACCCGCAGCCGTACCACTTCCGCTTTCAGTTGTTGCAAGATATAAACCTTTACCCTTACCGTACATACGATAATTGCCATCCATATCCAATGTAACAACCATTAACTTATTTTTAGCAAGTGTACGAACTATGTTCGCAGTTGTTGAGTCTCTCTTATTTAATGGGAATACTACTTGATGAGTATAAAATACTGATCCATTCTCTTCCGATGCAGTCGCATTAGATGATGTATTTGCGGTCGCTCTTGGCACCTCAAATTTATAAAATCTTTTGCCTGTCACTTTTGTGATCCCGGTAACTAAACCGCTTACTTCGGTTACACCCGAAATGTTGCCGAACTCTGCTAAATATACTGCGGACAAACCGCCAATATTCTCGCGACAATCAATCGTGTAACCGGAAATTATTGCACATGGCATGATAAAAAAATTTAAAAAAAAGGCGGCTATTTCACCGCCTTTTCTTGATTATAAATTATATTAGATAGTTGATTTGAACTTAACACATAAAGTTGTGTAAGCTACACCAACACCCAATTTGAAAGCTACTCTATAACGAACCTCGTTAGTATCTTGAGAATACCAAATTTTGTAGTTTTCCTCTTCTGCTTCTAAATCAAACGCCATTGCGATGTTTGATAAAGTTGTAGCGTATATGTCACCGGTACCGTTCAAACCATTAACCGCAACTAATTCAACATTAGTTCCTGGGATAATGAAAGTTTGAGCTGCATCACCATCAACTTTGTAGTTGTAAAGGTTTAATGCTTGGTAAGCTAATACCGCTAAACGATATGCATCATTACCAACGAATACTTTTAAATCATCTTGATCGATAATTTCAACAGGGATTGCTTTGTAAACTCCGTTTAATGAAGCAACGATGTTTGAAGCAGTCAAAGTAGAGATTGGTCCACCACTTACATAACCACTTACATTCGCATTAACAGGAGAACCCGCATCAATGATTTTGATTAAACCATCAAAACGCTTTAAGTTTTCAGTAGCTGAATCAGTATCACCTTGCCACAAACCAACTTCTAATTGCTTTGCAATCATCTTGTTTTTTTGCGCGGTGAACTTTGTTTGAAATTCTGCCCATCCAAAATCTTCGTAAGTTGATCCCGCTTTCAAAGCCTCTTGAGAGAAGTAAGCTTCAAAATCTTTAGGACAAATTGTCTCTTCCATTTTGATTTTACCAACTGTTACAGTTGCTTGGCTCAAAGTTGTTGTACCGGATGGATTCCAACCGCATGCATCAACTTGGAAGTTTGCATTTGTAGCAAGTTTTGGAACCGCTACGCTTGACTTTGTTTTAGGTAATAAGATACCACCGCTCTTGATTAAAGATTGCGTTTTTGCTGCGAATACAGCCTCGGTTAATAAAGGTGCAATCTCTTGTTTAGTATATGCACTTATGCCGCTGAATGATAATGCCATTTTTTTATAATTTTAATTTTTAAGAACAAATTGATTTTGAGAAATTTTCAAACTCCGCTCTTGCATCTCTTTTAACTTCGCTAAATGCGTTGCTATTTTTAACACTTGAATCGGCTTGAGCTTGAGGAGCTTCAACTAACATCTTACTAATTTGCATTAATCCTTCGATTACTTTATTAGCTTGAGTCAATTTAACTTCATAAGCTGCAAACTTATCTTCATAAGCTGCGAACTTTTCATTTGTTGCACTCTCGAACGCAGCAAATTTAGCGCTCATGTCCTCTTGGCCGATTGGCTCTTCCGGGATTGCGGGATTCGCAACCTCTTCGGTAGCCGGCTTGATTTCCATAATTACGCCATTGTCACCAAGGACAATTGTTGTACCATCTTCAAGCATATGCTCTCCAACAGGAGCTGCAACACCTTTAATGGTTACTATTCCACCAACCATTAACTCGGTAACTTCAACGATAGTGCCATCTTTTAATTTAGCTACCATCATTTTACTTTCCGTTGCTTTTGGCTCACCGCTTACGGGTGGCATTTGGTCTCCAACTAATTCCGCAAAGAACATTGAGACCTTGTTTAAAATACTTTGTGCGTTTTCCATACTCTTATATATATTATTTTAATGAATTAGGTACTTTTAATAAATCTGCTAGTTCGGCAAGTTTTTGCTCGGCATAGCTTTTTTCACGATCAATTGGTAAAACATAGTCAAAGAAACCCTCAACGGAGAATCCTTTTACCTTATCTTCCTTAATCAACTGCCAGGCCGTTGGATTCTCAACATAGAACGAACCGAACCATGAGCCATCCTTTGCATCTTCAAATCCGGCCATAGGCAAAATTCCTCTTGCCTTATCAACAATAAAGCTTTCAAACATCACCAAGCCATCAAGCTTCATATTTGAATCATGCATCAAATTGACATTTTGTTGATACCCTTTTTTAGCAAATTTGATGGCAATCTCTTTAATTGTCTCCGCTGAAAACTTGACATAGTGTTCGCCAAACTTTGAATTGTTACGATAAATTAATGCATCTGCAAGCATCAATGGGCCACTAATAATGTGCTTATCTTCGCTTTGAATAGCAAATGATTGAAAATTAAACTTTGCTCCTATTGTTCCAAGCTGCGCAATTACATCGCTATTGTTATCATAATGCTTATCGATTGACAATTCTTTAATCTTCTCAACCTTTGCTTTGTTTGATCCTGTTGCGTAAACTCTGCTTTCGGGTATTCCTAGGTCTTTTGCAGTTGCAAGCATCCCATTGACATCATTACGAGCGGAGATAATATAAACAGTATTTCCGTTATCAATAGCATCCTTTGCAAGTCCTTTGCCACGATCCGTGCTTAATGTATCATCATAATCAAATGAAATCTTTTGGCCCGCAAAATGTTGCTCCCAAAGTGAATTGCATATTGCTACGGCTTGCTCATTATCTTTGCCCTCATTTACTACATAAGATATGCAGCGAGGTAAGAATGAATCCTTTTGCTCTCCTTTGGATGGGTTAATAAACTCTTGGCCAAATGCCACAAAGTCCTTCATTATGGCCGGCTTGTCAACAAGCGCTATAAATGACACTTCCGCATCATCTTGTAAATCCTCTTGTATTTTAAGCTCATATATAGGTAAAGTCATATAAATAAATATAAAAAATTATAACATTGTACTTTTAATTAATTCGGGCCGCTCGATTAAGTCTTTGGATTCTCTCTTGATTACCGGTCACATCCGATTCAACAACAAATGCTCGCGCCGCAACATTACCAATTTGATTAACCTGGGCTTGGTTTAATGTCGTTGTTGATACTTGAGGCATCAATGGTGCGGACATAGATGGCATTGATGGCATACTACCGCCGCCGCCTCCTGGCACTTGAACCGCCGTTATTGTCCTAACTGTTTTCAATCCTGTTGCAATAATAGCCGCAACACTTGCAATCTTTTGGATGGTACCAAATGGCTCCGGCAATACTGATTTTGCTCTTATTACCTCGGATGCACCGACATATGTATTAATTAAAGCCGATGCCACACCTAATGCTTTACCCGCCATTGTTTGCTCACCAACTATTGATCCAAGTGATACCATAGCATCTCCAATATCTAATGCAGCATTTACACGCATATTCCTATCCGCTTCAACTATTTTAGCGCTTGCATCACTTGTTTCTTTTTGCGCTACTATTTGAGATGATAAACCATTTTTATATAACCCAAGTGCTTTATTTTGTTTAACTACATTTGCATCAAGTTCGGAATCATCTGCTTTTTTCTTTTCATCTGCATCCTCTTGATTAAGTTTTTTAATTTCATCTTGAGTAATAATATCGGAATTTTTCTTTGCAAATTCTCTTCTCTTTAAATATTCCTCATATTGCTTAATCAATAAATCTTGCTCTTTCTTTTCTAGGGCTAGCTGCTTTTCTGCGGCTGCTATTCTCGCTGCCTCTCTTTTTGCAAGTTCCTCCTTTTCAATCTTTGTTACTTCTTTTGTACCGCTTATAAACCTTGCATTACTCTCATCATATCTTTTGCCAAATTCGGTTACTGATTTTTTGGCATCATCCCAGGCTCCGCTAAAATCTCCGCTTATAAACTTTTTAACCGCTGATCCAACCATCCCAAGTCCTTGTAAGAATGATGTAATTGCGGAATAAGCCACTCCAATTGCTTGAGTTACATATGGCATTGCATTTGTTGCAAGATCAATAAAGCCATTAATAATAGGCTCTAATGCTGCTAATATACCATTTAAAATCTTTTGCAGTCCAATCAATAAAGGTTGAAACTTTTTCATTGCCTCATCGCTTTGACTAAATGCCGCAACAAGTCCGCCAATAGCTGAAACAAATAATCCAATGCCGGTCGCTTTTAATGCACCGCCAAATGATTGAGTTGCAACCTTTGCTTTATTTAATGCGGCCCCAACCATCCCCAATGGGCCACCCGCACTCTCTAATGAATCAATCCAATCGCTTGAGGCATTCTTTGATGATTTAATCTTATCCTCAAGGTCATCAATTTGGTTGTAAAGCTTTTTAAACTCTTCCGATCCCGCCGCAGTCTCTTTTAATTGCTTTTTTAATGCTTTTAAATCCGCAATCGAATTGGCCGTTTTTATCTCAATCTCGGCCGCCACCACTTTTTTTGCCATCTTAATATGTTTTGTTAATTACCCTCAAAAGCTCAACTTTTGTTAAGTCGTTTGTCTCCGGTGAGTAATCTATGATTTTACTGATTCTATACACCCCGCCATCTATAAATATAAATTTTGCAAAGTCAAGGTTATACATGTCGATGGATGTTAAATTAAACATACCACTCAATAGCCTACTATCTTTGTTTGTTATCTCGGCTAAATAAGGTGAGTAATATGTATTAAATAAGTTATTTGATAAATTGCCACTTGCCAAAGTAAAATAAAATTGATTAGGTGCGCCAAAGGCAATATCAGTATTTGGAGCATCCGGAGAATCTAAATGTCCTCCATAAAGATAAGATGTCTTACTTGCTAACACAGTTGCCCCATTTAATATGTTCCATGATGTTAATCCGGTAAGTTTTTTTATTTGCATGATTCTTATAATGTGATCCATGCTATCCTCTTTTGTATTCTCATTTGACTTTTTATAAATAGCCGGATAAACCTTATCAGTTCCCGCAGCGCCAAAAAGTACCGAGCTTGCAAAGATTACCTCCACCGATTGATTATCCTTTGCAAATTCCAAACCATTATCATAAATCCTATCACCATAGCCCTCATTATATTTCTTACGATAATCCTCGTTGTAAAAATCATTGTCTTGTCTATATTTTAAATTGTAATATCTAGCATTGATTTCGCTCATTGGCTTAATTTTAATCGGTTGGCTCCTGTCTAATTTGTTACTCCAATCGATTACATTCCCACTCCAAAAATTAACATAAGGCTCAATATTTAAGTGATACGGAATAAATTTATCCTCCGTTACAAGTAAATTAAACATCTTTAATATGCTTGTAAAAAAGTCTTTTTGAAATATTCCCTTTGGGATTGTGTCGTTTATTGTTATAGTCTCATTATATGTAACCGGAACAATCTCGGGAGTAGTTGTATTAAAATTAAAGCCCGATGATGTTAAGCTATTGAACTCATATGGTTGACTACCTAATGACCATGTTATATGTACTTGGAAATAATCATTTACATTGATTGTATAATTTGTTAGGTTAAAGTTTACTTGGAAAAAATTGCCACTAAATCCCGTTCCCATGTTATATGATGCAATTGATGTGCCGTTTTTCTTTAAGTACATCGTTGCATTTTGACCAATAGCCCACTCCGCATTAACATTAAAATCAATGTTTACAATCTTTGTTGTTCCTGTATAT
>Ga0114974_10000605_pt1 | contig 29418 bp, 35 predicted proteins | sample S_130206_EF_Meta_FD_87318 | JGI IMG/M metagenome (GOLD analysis project Ga0114974, IMG submission 87318) | Freshwater microbial communities from Lake Simoncouche, Canada to study carbon cycling - S_130206_EF_MetaG | ecosystem: Environmental > Aquatic > Freshwater > Lake | place: Lake... | reverse complement strand
ATTCCAACTTATCATTGGTATATGTATATGTTGGTAAATCGTGCATAGGTTGACTTAGATAGTCATTAATCGCAACCAATTGATTTTTGTAGATATGTGCATCAACAATTTTTACACTGGCCAAATAAGGATTTAAATCACATTTATTTGCAACATATAATAATAGTCTTGAGAACAAACATATATCATAAGGAATACCAAGAAACAAATCTCCTGAACGTTGAGTGATGGATACACTTAATTTTTTATTCTCAACATAGAATTGAAAGTTATGATAACATGGTGGCAACGCCATCTCATTTAATTGTGCTGGGTTCCATAGTGATATGATATGTCTTCTTGAATTTGGATTTGTTTTAATTGAATGAATGACTTGTTCCAATTGATTAATACCTTGACCATTAAAGTTTAACATTTGGTATCCATATACTGGTCCTAAGTATCCATATCCATCCGCCCATGCATCCCATATATGTATATTACGTTCTTGAAATCTTTTAATGTCAGTTTCACCATTCATAAACCATTCAAACTCTGTTTCAAATATTCTTTGGAATATCTTTCTGCCTGTTAAAATTGGAAAGTATTTTGATACATCAACTTGAATATGTTTATCAAATAAAGAATAAGAACCTACTCCAGTCCTATCATCTCTATAAATTCCATGACCCAAACATTTTTTTAGTATCTTACGATACGCATGTTCATAATTGTTTTTCATTGTTATTTGTTTTATTTTTTTTGTTGAAATCATCCAATCCTGCAACGTATGCAACCGTGTCTAACATTGTATCATCTTTAAGATTATAAGCCATCCTTGATACCTTTAAGGCAATCATACACTTATAAAAGTCTTCAGTTGTTATTTCTTTATTGCATAACTCTGATGCAACCCTTGCTGCCTTGGCCATACTATCTTCAAGTGGTCCATACTGACGTTCTTTTTCTTCCTTACGTTGAAAAATGATTTCATGTGCTCTGTGTAAAATGTTTTTTTCCATTTAGTAATTATTATATTGATTATTGAATTGTTCAATTTCAAGATAAGTCATGCCATTACAATACGGTCCAATGGTTTCATCCCATTCAGACTGTTTGATACGTTCTGCTTCTTCTTTATTTGATTTGTGTGTTAAACCTAGGATATCTTTAATATCCCATTGTTGTAAAGTCGAGGTCTCCCCCGTTAATAATAGTCCCATAATTATTTGTTTGTTATTAGTAAATATAGGAGAAAATATTAAAAGAGTAAAATTTCCAAAGTTTTTTTTTTAAACTATTTAACTTTTCTTCTTTTCCAGGTATTTATTGTATATGGGGTCTTAACAGCGTTTCACTCCCCAACTTATATCAATGATAGGTTAAATGAAAGTTTAAAGTTCTAAGTATTAAACTTTTATTGTTTAAGTAAGGAATAAAATCCTGAGAGGTTCCAATAAAAGAAAATATAGTATCAACAAAAGTGGATGAATGTTTAAGAGGTTAACAACATCCGACAAAGAAACTAGTAATTAGATTGATACTCCCTTTGGATATGGGGATATACGGTAGGGCACTGATATTACGAATTGATTTATAAAGTAATTGAGTATTTGAAGAAGAGTGAGTTTTCTTTGGATATAGAACCTCCTATACATATAGGATAAAAGAATATATGAAAATACTTTAAAAAAGATTTTTTGGTATCATTACTATTACGTATCTTTGTTAAAACAAATGAATATGAAAATCAAAACAAACAAAATGAACAACTTAGAAATCTGTAATCAATTAGCGGAAGAACTTTATGGTGAATTTGGATTTACTACATGTGATGAAGAACAAATGTTAGAAATCTTAAATATGTTGGTTGAAATAAAAATAAATCAAAAATAATTTTTTTAATTCAAAACAATTACATATCTTTACAATTCAAATCAAAACAAACAAAATGAAAAATTTAAATGAACTTTATCAAGAATTAGAAATTAACAAAATGTCAAAAAAAGAATTAAAAGTTGCTATTAAAACAACCGAAAGATTTATTAGATATTTTACAAATACTTTAAATTTAGATGCAACTCATTCAATTCAAATTCAACATCTTAATGAAATAAAATTTAAACTTATTTCATTATTATCAAAATAATTACATACCTTTGTTAAAACAAATCAAAATGAAAAAATTAAGTTTAAAAACATTCCAAAGATATCTAAATTCTGCAGATAGCACTATTACATGTGGAAATGAAGTAATTCTACTTTTAAAAAATGGTAAAGAAAGAAAATTTCCTAAATCTTATTTAAAAGAACATGTTGAAGAAATTAAAAAAAAATATAAAACTAATTAAAATGAAAAATCACATTATCTTAGAATTCAAGAAAAACGGAGTTGTTAAAATTGCAACTGAGATTGCACCGTGTCAACTACCTTTAGTAAAAGATTATATCACTGACACTTATATTAATGAGACAGGTGGTTTAACAATTATTGTATCAATTTGTAAAAAATAATAAAATGAAAAATAAATACGGACAAGCAAGACTTGACATTCAATTACACAATGATGTAATCACAGTATATCACGAAGACGGCAGCATCTTATTAAGTTGGGATGCATCTCAAAAAGATTGGGATAAGATATTTTATACTTTACAAAAGTTAAGTGATATGGCAGACCTTAAAGAAAAAGGTATTAAGGATATGCATAATAGAATTGACAATATGAGTGTTGAAGAAGTATTAAATTTAGCAGAACTATTAAATATTAAATAATGAAACTAACTGAAAGAGAACTTGATATATTATTACATATTAATAATAATGGAAAGACTGATGTAAAGATTACAAGAAGGATTATGAAGCAAGGTAATGCTCTATATGAAAGAATATGGAAACTTGAAGCAATGGATTGTATAACAGTTAAAAGAACAATTGGGCATCCATCTTTACATTCCATTACTGAACATGGAATTAAAATAATTCATGAAAAATTATTTGCTGAAATATTAACATCACCAAATATTGATTAATTCAAATGGATTACTTATCTTCGGAGGAATACGACCTTATGTTCAATGATGAATATGAACTATGGTTATTAAATCAAAACAAAAAAAAATATAAAAAAATGAGAGACACAGTTTATTTTGTAGCACGTCATTTAGTTAAAGGAATTAGCATAGATAACATTTTTAGCAATTTTAGGAGTAATTATTTTGAGATAATAGAAAATGCTAGCAATAAGGATTTGGGGTCAGCAGTGAGCTTTTATGAAGACATACAACATGAAATACATGATAAGAGAAGACTATTCTTAATAAGTTGTGATTATGACCCAAGCGAAAGTCTTGATGAAATGTGGTGTGATGAGGTTGCAGAATTTTATACAGATTTATTTTTTAATTAAAAAAGTATTACGTATCTTTGTTAAAACAAATCAAAATGGAAAATCAAATAAAAACCGTAGAACAACTACAACAAGAAATTGAAAGACTTAAATTAGCTGAAGTAGATTATAAAAGTCGTGTTGAAAATTATAATAGTATGATACAAACCTTTCAACAATTTAAAGGTAATGTTGAAAACGAATATTATAATATACGTCAAGAAATTCGTGATAACCAACGTGATATAGCAGCAATGTTATGTCCTTTTAAAACTAATGATAGATATATTGTTGATAAAATTGTGCATGACAATATTGATTTCTTTTTAGTTAAAATTGAAGGTATTCGTTTTGACCTTTATACTAGTAGTCTTGATAAAAGACTTATTAGTCATACAATAATATCTTTAAAGGGTAAATCAAGTATAACTAATAAATGGAAAATTATACCAACGATGACTGAACAAGAATTACAATCAATAATAATAGCAAAAGCATCATGTTAATAACACTATCAATAATTGAAGGTTTAGATAATCTTGAATTTCATAATGAAGATGTATCAATAAGATTTTATAACTACATGGACAGAATGTGGGGCGAGGTTAATAATAATGAAACAAATGAAACATTATTTGAATGTCAAATAACAAATTCACATGAATTAAATCAAATATGTGAAGAAATTGCCGAATATACCGACATGGATAGTATAACTGTCTTAGGTATTATTATTAAAAAACTTTTGGATAATGAGAAAAAATAATTTTTTTAATTAAAAACATTTACGTATCTTTGTTTAAACAAACAAATAAAAATAAATCTTATGGAAAATTATCAGTATGTAGCAAATGAAAGATGGTTCAAACAAATCATCTCAATGTTAAAAACAAATGGTGTATGGACTTGGCCTGACCAAATGGAAAGTTATCAAATAGTTGATGGTAAGTTAAAACCATTAACAAAACGTGGTGAAAAAAAATTAAAAGAAATTGTAAGAAAAGAATTTTATAACAATAATTGTGTATCTTTGTAAAAATAAATATTATGTTAAAACGTGAAATGATTAATATGAAAAATGATGATGTAGATGCAAGTCCATTAACCTTTAAGTTATATGAACTTAAAATATTACATAACATGTTAGTTGAAAGTCTTGAGGAATATCCTGAATATCCAATGGATGTAGTAATCTTAAATAAGATTAAAGAAAAAATTAAAGAAAAAGAAATAAGATTAGTTGTAGATGCTATCTTTGGTCATAGAGATGAAGAACAAAACTATTGGGAACATGTTGAAAATCAATATGAACTTGAAACTAATACCTCTCAGCTTATTGAAGAAGCTGATGACCTACCATTCTAGACTTTGTTTTGGTTTTCCTTTGCATATAAAAAAACCCTCTCCTTATAGTTTTATTTTCATTTTACTATTTGGTTGAGGGTTTTTAATTATCTTGGTAATTTATTAGGCATTCTGTGCTTTAATATATCCACATATCTTATTTGCACTCTCTTCATCATGACCTTTATCTAATTGGTCAGCAATACATTCATCCCAAGGATAATCAGCAAGTAATACTGGTTCTTCAATTAAATTATTATCATCTTCACTTAATACAACTGGTGTTGATGGACTAACAACTTTTGTTGAACAAGTTGCATAAGCAGTTCTATAATCTGCACCCTTTGCTTTTTCAGTTGCAATACATTCTCCTAAGGCACTATCAGCAGGTATTCCAGCAAAGTCTTCCATCTTATTCCAATATTTATAAAATGAATTAAATCCATGCAAACAAGCATTTAATCGTTCTCTCATATTAGGATGTTGTAATCTCATACGATTATTCTTAGAACATCTTTCAAGATACTTACCTCTGTTTTCATTCTTTGTTGGTTTAAGAACAAATACTTCTTCTGTCTTACTCATATTTTTATTTGACCATTTGTTTTTGCAAATAGCCGTGGCTTGGTCATGACCGTATTCATTGTATATCTTGGCAATACATCTTGAAATATATTGGTCTGCATTTTCATTATTGGCTGGTGAAGGTATTGGCATATTATATTGATTTTCCGTATCCTTTTAACATTTTATTTTCTTCATGTAATTCATCAATCTTTTTTTCTAAATCTTGTATTTTAAGATTTAAATTAATAATTTCATCTTTTAAGTTTTCACATAAAGTTTGATATACACCCATTGCCAATTCCAAATTCTTTAAAATTTGATTATCAGTTTGTGCATTTGACATTCTTTTTGATACAAGAAAAGATGCAACTCCTGTTAAGGCATTTGATATTATTAAAATTAAACTTTCATTCATAATTAAATTCCACAACAATAAAATGTTGGGTCCGCAAAAACTGTCATTCCTCTTGGGATACCGTAATCAGCATATCTATTACCATTACTTAACTGAATTCCGGAAAAGTAGTTCTTACCTAAATGTGGTTGTAATCCACTTCTTGTATTCCATTGAAATACACTTGGATAAAGATTTGAATTAAATATAATTTGGTCAATCATTCTTTGTTCAAAAAATCCACTTCTATCATCCGCTCTTTGTTGCATATATTGCATTTCTTTAACAGAAACACTTTGTTCTGGAACAACAATACCCGAATTTTTAAGTCTCATGTAAACCGATGGTAAACATTCTGCATACGCCGCCCATATAAGACAGGGTTGAACAAAAAACACTAAAAAATCATAGTCAACTTGAGATAAATTATTATTAATAACTCCATTTAATAATTGTTGATAATAGCGTCCTCCGATAATATATTCAATTTTAGTTTGTTGGGCTACGCCAATAAACGGAAGTAGCACGGAAGAAGTGATATTAGGGTCAATATCGGAAAAATTTTTAAGTTTCTGTTCCGAAATGAGCAATACGTCCTGCGGTATTTGACCTGGTAATAATGACATAATTATTTTATTATTTCGTTTGTATTATCAACTACATCTTTGTTTTCATTAACCTTATCTGTAATATCTTTTGTTTCATTAACATTAGCGTCAGTAATTCTAATTGGAGCAGTATCTGGAAGTGATACCATTACAAATTGTTTAATATCAATTTCAGTTGGTTTACCACCATCGCGTAATGATAATAATTTTTCAAACGCCGATTTAATTTCCGTTTGTAAAGGACGGACCACCAAATTTTGAAAATGGTCTTGTGCCTCGAGATGGTCTGAACTCCCTAATGCACCTGGCACTTGTATACCAAGTAATTCAGGTGAACTAATTTGATGTGATGTTAAAATTGTTTCTTGAACCATTTGATTTAATTCAACCCACATTTTATCTGAAGAATTTGATGTAATTGGTGTAATCTCTGGTGCATTATCTTTACTATCACTAAACGTTAAAAATAATTTTCCACTTTGATTTGAACCGCCATATTTGGCATTTAAGTTATTATAAATCTGCTCACGTTCTTCCGGTCCGGGGATGCCTGTATTCAATGAGACAAATAAAGACGGGGAAAGTCCATTACAAATATTATTGAAATGCCAATTAAATATCTCAACTTGTGTAGAAATTGCCGTGGCACCTCCCCAATATGAAGGAGTTGCATAATAATTATTTCCACAAGAGTGAGTTGTGTAATAAAAAATTTGCGAAGGTTCTTCATGATTTGGATTAAACGTTGGTAATCTTCTTGGAACAAACTTTTTTGGAAAAGCCCAATCACTTGAGTAATAAAAATTATTTATTCTATCATTCATGTCAGACTTTTCGGCTCTTAGTTTTGATGTATCAATATAATACATTTCAAATCCTTGTTCTCTATCGCGTCTCCAAACTATATTAATTGCAAACGCTCCATAGAGAATAAAATCTAAACAAGCCTTTGACCATAAATCATATACCTTATCTCCAATACTATTAACCATTTCAAGTCTAGAATTTTCACCAGACCTTAATGTTATTTCTTCTCCTCTTACAGCATACCACTTTGATGTAATTGCTGCTCTATGTGTTGGAGATGAATTGTATAAACGGATTAGTTCTTGTGGTGCAAGATTGGCTGGCCCATAATAAACCCATGGAGTTCTTGTATTAATTATTAAATTTTCTTCAATGATAGGAACTCTAGCACTTGCTGCAAAATCTAATACTTTAAATTCAAATTCTTTATTCTCACTCATAATTATAAATATAGTTTTTTATCTCAATAATCAAATTGTTGTTCCTGATATTGTTATTGTATCTCCTGATGGTGTTGGCAGTGGAACATAAGGTCCTTGATATACTGATAAAGTTAAATCTTTAATCCAGTCATGTTGTGGATATATTGACGCATTGATTTCATCATCAGATATAAACCACTCTTCATTTACATCTAAGGTTGGATTAAAATAAACATCAGGACAAACTAATTCTCCCACTAAACTATCTTTTTGATTGATAGTTAAAATGGCTACGTATTGTATTTCTTCCATAATTAAATTTGACAATTATTTATATCATCAGGTATTTGAATAATTGAATTAAGTTCTGTTTCAGTTAAACACTGTCCCATTTGGTCTGTGTCTACTTTAACAACATAACCCCAAAATTCTGTTGATGCACTTAATGGACTTAAAGAACACATTGCCAATGGTGCATCATACCAAGTTATTGTTTCACCTTGAGGTAAACCTAAACAAGTATTTATTGAATTAATTAAATTAATTCCTTCTTGTTCTGTATTATATTTTAACCAACCTTTCATACTTTAATATTTTAATCCCCATTTATTTTTTAAATAATTATTAATATTTGTTTTTTCAGTTGAGGTTAATTCTCTTGTAAATAAAATTACTTCTCCAATTTGACCAGTTAATGCCGTAGTTGTGCCTGTTTCATTTATTAAAGAAAGTGTTCCTGCAGAAGGAAAGTTTTGAACTGTTGCTCCATTTGAACCTGCTGTTGTTGTTTCTGTAAATGCACTTGTATTACATTCAGAATAACTTATTGGCGTTGCTGCAGATGTTGAAATGTAATCAATTATTGTTTGACCACTATTTGGTCTATTTGTTAATGCACAATCTCTTCTGAAATATAAAAAACTAGAACCATTAAAAAGAGATTTAAAATAATTTCCACCATTATTATTATATGTTGATACTGAAGAGGCTCCTGAATTAAATGACCATCTATATGGTTGGAAACCGCCGCTTTTTTCACTAACAACAACTATTCTTGTCCAATTTGAAGAACCTGTTGTTGATATATTTGAATTTACCCAATCATTAGAAACTGTTGTTGCTGATATTACAACACTTGAAGAACCGGTCCAAGATGAAATTGCTGGTTGGTCCGCAGCATTAGTTTGAGTAAATGCTGTTAATCCACCATAAACTCCTTTATTTGTTATTTTTTCTAAGAAATTTGTTCCTGCCCTAAATGTCATTGTTGCGGTATCTGAGAAATCCACCCAAATAACTGGACTAAGTGATGCTGGACTAAATGGTGTTGCAGTAGGAGTTGGTGTAGGACTTCCTGTTTGAGTATTAGTATTAGTAGGTGTCATTGTTTGACTTGCTGTAATACTTGGTGTAGGGGTTTGAGTTTGACTTGCTGTGTTAGTTGGCGTTTGTGTTTGAGTTATAGTATTTGTAGGGGTTTGAGTAGGGGTAGGAGTATTAGTAGGAGTTTGTGTTTGGCTTGCCGTAATACTTGGAGTAGGCGTCATTGTTTGTGAGGCAGTAATACTTGGCGTAGGAGTATTTGTAGATGTTTGTGTTTGAGTTGGTGTAGCCGTTAAAGTTGTTGTAGGGCTAGGAGTTTGAGTTTGTGATGCAGTAATACTTGGAGTTGGCGTTTGAGTAGGAGTTTTAGTATTAGTAGGAGTTTGGGTAGGGGTTTTAGTTTGAGTTGGGGTAGGAGTATTAGATGCAGTTTGAGTTGGCGTAGCCGTCAAAGTTGTTGTTGTGGTTGGTGTAGGAGTTTGTGTTTTTGTATTAGTAGGCGTAGGCGTTGAAGTCTTTGTATTAGTCGGAGTTTGTGTTGGTGTTTTGGTTGGAGTATGTGATGCAGTAATACTTGGTGTAGGAGTGATTGTAGATGTTGTGGTTGGACTTGGACTAATCACTGGTGTTTCTGTAGGGGTTGCTGTATTGGATGGCGTAATGGAGGCTGTAGGTGTGTTTGTTGGTGTTATTGATGGAGTTGGAGTATTGGTTGCAGTCTCAGTAGGAGTTTGTGTTGGAGGATTTAATTCATTAGGAGCAAAAATATAGTTTGCATTAAATTCATTTGGAGAAATAAATTCTTCATAATAATCATTTGTTGTAGATGAAGACATTGCAATTACGGTAGCAATACCAGTTTCAACAACATTATATGCTAAGGCTGGATTAAGATTTTCAGGAATTTGTGCAACTTGTTCATAGACATTATAAATATATTGACCTTCAAATGGAAAAGCAATTTCATTAGCACCTTGTCCTTCAACAAAAACAAATTCATCATATCTACTTTTATGTGTTGACACATTTGGTAAAACAAATCTAACTGTTCTTTTTGAAAAGATATGAGTAAATGAAAATAACCATTGTGGATTTGGTAATTCAGCATTTTGTGATACTGTTATTACAATTGTATTTTCCTGGTTAGTCTTTATTAATATCATGATATAAAAATAAAACACAGGAGAGTAATGTATACCCTCCCATGTTTAAATTGTTTTGTGATTATGCTATCGTAAAACCTTGGATAACACTTGCAAGAGTGCCACTCAAAGAATTGATAGGGAATTGTTCAAGAGATTGGAAAGTCATGTTCAGTCCGTTGGCATCGCCAAGGGCCTTTCCGGAAACTTGTGTTCCCGCACTTATGAAACTTCCGTAGTTTTGTCCCATTAACCAATAATCTCCGTTGTTGTCTTCATAGACAACCGCTAATTTTTGATTTTGAGCTAATACTTTAAGAATGTTTCTTTTCTCTTGTGTCATCTTAGCAAAGTATGTTGCTAATTCATCTTGATAGTAAACGGTTCCCGCTTCTAAACTCGCATTCACAGTTTCTGTAAATTGACTAGAAGTCCTGATAAGTTCATAAGTATAAAAAACACCTGAACCGCTTATTGAAGTAATTTGGTCTGGTGTAGCTCCTGTTGAACCAATGAATGTGATGTTATCATAATCAGTAATCCACATTGTTGCTACTCCACCCGCATTATCGCGACATCCCAAAGGAATGCCAGCTGTTATATTACAAGCCATAAAAATTAATTTATTATTGTTTTAGTTTATTTTGTTTATTTAAAGAAGGAGGATATTTCACCTCCTTCAATAAAAATATTATAATCCGTTCGTCACGAAAAATTCTGGGAATGCTAGAGCGGTTCCCAATTTCCAAGCACTCATAATTCTGACCTCTTGGAAATCCATAGAAAACCAGCTTCTGAAGCTATCTTCATCCGACATTAAATCCGTTCCTGCAAGCATGAATTGCATCGGACCTGCTGCAATTAAATCTGTGTTTAATCCAGGACAACCAACAACTTTAAAGTTTGTTTGAGGATGGTATACTTCATACACTTGACCTAATTTTTCATTTCTTGTATCAATATGAAAATTGTTAACATTTCTCAAACTCGTCAAATAACATTTAAAAGCGGGTAAACCCATATAAATAATAACATCATCTCTTTGGAAAATATTTCTATTTAATGCATCAATAATATTATCAACTTGCTCTAATACTCTATTTGCTTTTTCTTGAACTGTTGCACCAGTGATTGAACAAAGTGCTGTTGCACCTGTTAATTGATAAACACCTGCTGTATTTGCAAATAATTCAATGAAACCAGAGAACGAACTTGAACCTGATGTAGCCTGCCATAGCGTATCCTCGTTAAAACGCTTGATTTGGCGCGTCTGAAGGTCTACTATCGCTTGTTCAAATGGAGCATTTTCGTTATATGAGCCCGCGTTTAAAAACTGGCCAAGCCATAATTCGTTTAGAGATTGTAAACATAAAGATTGATTTACTTTATATTGTCCAACTGTAATTGGTGCTGTAGTAAACGTTGTTGAACCGGAATTTTCCCATCCACAAGTATTACCATTTTGCACTTCTAATGTTTCACTTAATAGATTGACATTTTGTGTGCCTTTAATTCCCAAAATGACATTTAAATACGACATTGTAATTGGAGACAACACGGCCTCTTGAATAATATCAGTATTTAATTGGTCTACGTAATTACTAAGACCAGCTAAGTCATATGAAAAGTCTAATTTTTTTAATGATTTTTTGTAATTCATTTTTTAAAATTTTTATTTTTTTAATTTATTTGTTTGAGAGTAATTCTCTCATTTTTCTGAAGCTGTCCAATTTTGTATGTGGAGCATTATCTTCAAAGTTTACAGTTTTTTGATTGTATACTTTTTCACCCGCTGGTTCTTTAGCAAATTTTGTAAATTTTGTTTCAAGACCAGTAAATTTTTGTTCCATTGCATCTAATTTATCTTCAAACTTTTTTAAGGCTTGAGCAAATATTTGTGCAATTTCAACCGCTGACATGTCTTCTGTCTTTTCAATTTTTTGTTCTTTGGAAGATGCATCTTGATAACCGTCAATAACTCCACCTGTAATAGAAATCATCTTTCCACCTTCAGTTTCATATTCACCATCAGCAATTGCACTTAAAGTTCCGTCATATCCGACTTTTCTAACCATGACATCCACTCCTGGTTCGTCATTGCCAAGTCTTAATACTTCGCCACTTTTAAGTTTTACATCACCAAATTCCATTTCAATTTCTGACATTGTCTCATCAGCAATTTCTACTTTTTCTTTTGCGTCTTCAACCTTAGCGTCATCCGTAATTTCAGTATCATTTCCCATTTTAATCTTGGAAACTTTACCATCCATTACTTCAAGTTCTGAACCATCTTCAATTTTATGAACTCCATCTGGAGCTGGTATCATGCCTTCATCGGTTGCAACATAGATTGGACCGCCTACTTCTAAATCACCTTCCATCTTAAGTTGCACACCTTGGTCGGTTTTGCACTCATAAAATTTTTGAGGAGTTAGATTAAGGATTGTCATAATCTTGTTAATTGCTTGTTTACTATTCATCTGTAATTGATTTAAGTATTTGAGTAATTTGGTTTATTTGTTTGTCCTCTTTTGAGAACATAGATTTTTCAGCAAATAACCCTTCAACTGAAAATCCATTTAAAGATTTCTCTTTAATCATTTTCCACACGCTATTATCATTAATCTTCATTGAAACAAACCATGTTCCCGATGGAAGATTAAATCCATATTTGTGTGATTTATCGTAAACTGGGTCATCACTAACCCAACTCTCTGTTATAAATACTTTTTCAGAACCTAATTTTTTACCATCATGTTCTACACTGGCTTCATCCGTGCGCTTTTCTCTTAAAAATTTGGCGGACATTTTTTGAATACTCTGTTTACTAAAATAAACGTAGTAAGGATTTCCTAATTCATCATAACGAATAATCATTTTATTGGGTATCATTGCTGCCCCAATAATCATTTTCTTTTCTTCGTCTAATGCAAAGGTCTTCTTTAATATATTATCCATTACTTATTTAAAGTTAAAAGGTATAATGTTTGTGCAACTAATGCTGCTATCTCGTCAATTTGATTTTGTATCCAACTTTCTTGATATAAATTTTTTCTTTCAGTTTGAACGTAGTCATACACTTTTTTAAAGTATTCAATAACTTGTTCTACTGATACATAATCTTCTGGGTCATGTGTTGTATAATCAACAGGTCTTCCATAAATTCCTGCTGTGCTTTCAACTAATCCATCTAACAAATCTTCTATTTCTTCATAAAAACCATTTAAAGTTTTATGTGTTGAATAAGACGTTGTTTGATTATGCCAGAATACGGCTTGTTGTTTACAACTATTTAAACTTGATATGAATTCTACAAATGTTGCCATGTTAATTAAATAATTTTCTATCTGCTAACTTAAAAATTGCTGCACTCATCTTTTCTTTTTCAAGTTGATTTATCTTTCTTTCTGACCATGATAATCCTGCTGCACCACCCCATGCGTCATACATAAGTTTTCCACATCCATCTTCATATCCTTTACTTGATTGTAAATCAACTTTATGTCTTGATAAATATGAATACATTCTTTTAACAGTGTCAACAGATATTGCTTCACCTTTTGCAAGTTGATTTGCTCTTTGTTTTCCAACACCAGTTCCACATGAACCCCAACCGTTTTTCTCAGCATAGTTCAATGCTCTTTGTGCTGCACCTTTAACTCCTTCTGGATAATCAGTAATGCTTTCAGCAAAGTCATCTTTTGTCATTTTAACTGGAACACAGTTTGGAGAACCATCATCTTTTAATCCTATTGGTTCATAACCATCCCAACATGGGTTTGGTTCTATATCCATCTCTTCACTCATAAGATATTGTCTATCTTCTAATCCGTTTCTTTCAGTTCCTTTCTTCCATTGTTTTGCATCAGGATTACTTGCATTTGCAATTGTTGGTCCTGGTCTTGTATCTGGTCCTACTACTATATCTTCTCCACCTTCAATTCTGTTTCTTGTTGAAGAACCATCATTTCTAATTTGTCCTTGTTTCTTGTATAATAATCTAACCCACGCATGACGACAGTTATACGAACCACGAAATAAAAATATATTGTAAGAGCCAAATTCTGGATTTGATAACTTTTCAATATCTTCAATTCTATAAACTAAATCATTGGCTAACATAGATGCACAGAATGCTCTATTATCTGGGTCTCTTGGACCAATATACTTATATCTAATTCTTAAATTATCTGTATCTAATTGAGATGGGTCATTAGGCGCTGAAAACTTTTCCTGTTGCATCTTATAGACGTCCTGAGGAGTTATCTTTTCAACTTTAACAATATCCCAACCATCATTAATAAGTCTTGAATATGGTTCTCCTGAATTAAATAGAGAGGTATGATTGGAACAAAAATCATCTTCAATTATTGTGTAGGGGTTTAAGGTTTCAACCTCTTCTAATTGGGAATTAAATGCTTGCCAATTTTCTTCATGGGCGGGACGAGATACTAAAGAAATTGCTTCAATGCCAGCTTCTTCATAATCATCATCAATAAATAATTCAATTATTTTTGTTCCGTTCATTATTATTAAATATCTAAAAAGTTTATTATTACCGTTTTTATATTAAAGAACGGGATTTAATTGTTCTATCAAACTGTTGTTGATTAGACATTGTGTTTGATACAACATAGGTTTGAATTGGTCTATTGGAAATACTATCTGTTAATTTTTCAATTAAGGTTTCATTACTTGTTCCACCTGGTTTTATATTACTACCCATTACTGTTCCTCCTGCTGCAAATCCTGGTATACCACTATAATTATTAATTGCTGATAATAGTGGTCTAAATAATTTTGTTGACCTTGCATTCACCACATATTCTCCATCACTTAACATTGCTGGAATACTATCACTTGTTTCACTTCCTTCACCTGCAACATCACCACCTTCCGCTCTTTTAACTATTCCACCTTTTGCTCTTTTGATTGCATTAACATTGATTGGTGCAACTGAAGGTTTTGCTGTTGCTGCTCCTGCTGATGTATCACTTGAACCTGCTCCTGGAACTTTAACTGATAAGATTTTCTTTACATTTAATAAACCTGCAACTACAACAGCACCTGCTGCAATAAAGTTGAATGGAGGAGGATATGCTGCTAATGCTTTTGACGCTCCCGCATAAGTATCAATTGTTGCTTGTGCGATTGCTAATGCCTTTCCTGCAACAGTATCTTTACCAACTAATTCTGCAACTTGACCTAATGCATTACTTACAACACCCGCTAATTCTTCTTTGGATGCTGCTTGTTGTTTATCTAATTCAATCTGTGCCTTACTACTTCCAGCAATTCTTTGGTCATACTCTTCTTGAGTAATTAATTTTTTAGTTTTTGCTTCTTCTAATTGAGCAACATCATTTTTATATTTTTCTCTTAACGCATCATAATATTCACTATCATATTGTGCAAACTTTCCATATTTTTTATCAATTGCATCAATTTCATTTTTATTACCTTGGTCTAATAATTGAAGATATTGGTCATGATAATTTTTTCTTAATTGAAATCTTTTTTCTTCTTCAAGAGTTGTATTATTTGTTATCTCTGTTTGTATCTCAACAAACTTTCCAACTTGTGCTTCATAATTTCCATCAAGGTCTTGAAGTTCTCTGTCTAATTGTTGAAATCTAATTTGATTTCTTTTATCATTATCTTTCTTAAGTTCTTCTTCAAGTAGTCTTGCATACTTTTGTCTAATTGCTGTCTTCTCCGCTTCTGATTTTTCAACACCATTAACCGCCAAAAGTTCAAACTCCATTCTTTGATTTAGGAGCGTTTGTAGACCTTCTCTTGATGTGTCTAGACCTTCAACCCCTTTATCCTTTTCTATTTGAATAAGGGCATCTAATTCAGCAATACGCTTATCTCTGATGACTTTTGCATCGTCTTCTAATGCTGATGTTAATTTATCCGCATATTGTTGTCTTAAAACATCTTTTTCTGCTTGAGATTTCTTGGTATCATCTAATTCAAGTTGAAGTCTTTTATTTAATAATTCTCTAAGAACATTTTCTTTTGTAATCCCACCCCTTTTCTCTGCATCAATTTCTAATTGAATTTGTGCATCAAGATTTGCTTTAAGTGCTTCAAGTCTTTCTTTTGCAATTTCTTCTGCTGTCTTCTTATTTTTATCTCTACCCTTCTCAACTATTCTTAATTGTTCACTTAATCTTGCTTCTTCATTTGCAACAATTTGTGCTGTAATATCTTGACCAAATTTTAAAGACTTATCTCTAAACTCTACCGCTAATGCTGTTCTTTGTTCATCAGTTAACTTTGCATAATCTCCTTGTTTCTTTGATAACTTTCTTTGTTCTTCAAATAATTGATTATCAGCACCTCTTAATAATGCAAGTCTATCTTGTCCACCTTGTTTTTGAATATTATAAATTTCTTCCTCAGTCTTACCCGCAATCTTTGCTCTTAATACATTTAACTTAGTTGCATTATCAACTGCCTTTAAATCATTATCTAATATTCTTTGTTGTTCCTTAAGAGTTTCATTTAATCTTTTATTTGCTGCATCCGCATCCCCAGTTGAAGAAACCCATGTTGAGATATATCCAATTAAAGTTGTAATACCCGCAATAACTAATCCAATACCTAAACCTGCTAATACTGCTTTTAATATTGTTCCTGCTGTTGCTGCCGCATTTTCTGCAACTGCTAACGCTCTCATTGCAAAAGTTTGTTCTGTTGTTGCAACAGTATTTACTTCAGCCGCAACAGTTTCTCCATTAACTGCTTTTGTTAATGTTTCAGTTGAGGTTGTTGTGGTATTTGTTGCTGTTGTTGTTGCCTGTAATTTTGCTGTGGCAATATCTAATTCAGTTGAATATCTTTTTTCGTATTTAATTGAATTTTGTAATTCACCATTATAAGTTTCAATTGATTGAACTGATGCTTTATATTCAGTGCTACCTTTTTTTAAAGTAAAAAGTTTTTCTTGTTCTTGACTAATAGACGCTTTTAAGGCTGATTGTAATTGTTTTTCAGTATCAAGTTTATCTTTAAGACCTTTAATTACTTCATCATTTACACCTAATGATTTTTCATTTGCTACAATTGTATCATTAATACTTTTTGCTGCATTAATTGAACTGCCATCAACATTTTGTATTGATGAACTAACATTATTATTTGATATTGTTAATTGTCCATTACTATCAATAATTTCTTTTTGTTTATCTTTTAAACCTAAGAAATTACTAACTATATTAGATAAATCAGAACCTAATGCTTTGAACTGGCTTTGAATATCTTTAAGACTGAAAGATGAAAATGTTTTTAATAAACTAATTGCATTATCCACCCTTCCCGCTATATCCCCAATAGGACCAGGTATTAATTGTAAGGTTGAAAAGAATTCTCTTGATTTGGTATTAACTCTACTAACACTATCTGTAGTTTCATTAACTTTATTTTTTAAGATATCAAATTCTTGAGTTCCTTCTTCTGTCTTTAATAATTCTTTTTTTAATATCCTTAGTTGTTGTGTTAGCGATAATGTTTGGTCTGTCGCTATCTTGACATCTTGGGTATTAAAATCAAATACTAATTCAACTTTCTGTTTTGCCATCTGGGTTTGTTATTTGAAGGAAACCTAATATTTTCATATTATCAATCAAAGTTTTTAACTGTGGTTGAAGGTCATCCATGTAATCGTTTATTCTATCTGGGAATTCATCTATTCCCTCATCATTAAATATAAAGTTTGTCATAAGTAAATTTTTTTAAGGGCATGGCATTGATGAACAACTTGAATATGGTCCTAGCCAAGCACTTGTATTAATAATTGAATAAGAACCAGGCGCAATAGTTTGAAATAATCTATATTTTACACCTGTGCTTGTATTACAATAAAATGCAGATATACCTGTTGATAATAAAGATGTGCTTCTAACATTAGTTGTTGTATAACTAAGACAAGCTGATGTTGCAAATTGATGCATTTCATAATAATAATATGTTGGTCCAGCCGGAGTTGAGGTTGGTGTTGTTGTTGGATTTGGTGTAGGGGTTTGAGTTTTAGTTGGTGATGGTGTTGGTGCTACATAAGATGGTGTAGGAGTAGGGGTAGGACTTAATCCAGGTGTTGGTGTTGGGGTTTGAGTAATTGCAGGATAAGTATTTCTTCCAATACATGCCAAATATGTATTAACAATATTTGTATAATTAATTGCTTCAGTATCAGTTAAACCAGAACCAATTGTTGCAAAGTAATAATTGTTTGCATAATATTGTTGAATAGTCCCATTATTATTTAATGCTGCAATAGTAATTGAAGAAGTAATATTATCAACATTTGTTAATGATGCAGTATATTTTAAAACTCCATTATAAAAATGTTTTTGTAAATTTGGTGCTTGAGTTCCTGTTATTAAATTAAATCCATTTGGTATTGTTGCTGCTGATGAAGTAGTAATACCGTATGATTTTGCACCATAAACAAATTTACCAAAACTATCATATCCTAAAGAAAAATAAGAACCATAAGTGCTTGGATAGGCCGTTCCAATATAAGTTCTACTTGTTGGATAAGTAGCATTTTGCATATAAACACCCATGTGATTATTTAATGAACCAATAGTGGTTGCTGACAAGAATGTATCGGCATAAGCATTTGTTCCATTTGATGTTGCCCCAAATACTCCAAAACTCCACCCTCCATTAAATTGTAATCTATATGCTGCATCACTATCAACAGGATTTTTACCATTAAATTTAGCACCTGCAACATTGCGGCCTAAGAATGGATAGAATGCTTGTATTTTATTCCAAAGACCATTAGTAAATAATTGTTGGAATAATGTTATTGTGCAAGCACTTATTGTTGGAGTTATAAGTCCTCCTGCACTAACAACAGCATTAAGATATGCGTATGCTTCAGTTGCTCCACTTGGTGGTGGTGTTGGACTTGGTGTATTGGTTTGAGTTGTAGTATTAGTAGGAGTTTGTGTTTGAGTTGGGGTTTGTGTAGGAGTAGGAGTTGGACAACTTGCAGGATATGAAATATAAAAATTATTAAATGCTGTTTGTCCTTTTTGTGGATATAAAACACCACCATTATTTATAACTCCCATTATGTCTAATGTTCCTGTTCCTAATGGTAATAATGGTTGATAACCCATACTTAAAAATCCACCAACAGTATCAAATAAATCAAAGTTTATTATTTGATTTGGAGTAGGATTACTAAATCCAACTAATTGCCAATATTGGTTCAATATTGAGTTATAATATTGATATACAATTGCTCCATTACCTGTTCCATCAAGACCAGTCATAAATGTTGCACCACCTGTATTTGCTGAGAAGTATCCATAATTAAATGAGCCTCCTGAATAAGTGTAAGTTCTTGTATAAGTTCCAACTGCTCCAGAATAAACCGGATTTGAATTTGATACAATTATTTGTTCTGGACAAATAGGATTTGATGTTGCTGTAGGAGTTTGTGTTTGTGTGTTAGTAGGCGTTTGTGTATTAGTTGGCGTCTGTGTATTAGTATTTGTAGGAGTTTGTGTCTGTGTTTGTGTTTGCGTTTGTGTCTGTGTTTGTGTTTGCGTTTGTGTTGGAGTAGATGTTTCAGTATTAGTTGGCGTTTGAGTTGGTGTTCCAGTATTAGTTGGGGTCTGAGTAGGAGTTGGTGTTTCACTACTTGTTTGGGTTGGGGTCTGGGTATTAGTTGGGGTTTGTGTTGGTGTTTGGCTTGGAGTTGTTGTTGGAGTTGGGGTAAAGAATAAACATTGAGTTATTGATGGAGAACCAATAATATACCAATCAGGATAATTTGTTGAAATACAACCAGTATCAGTATATCTAAAATTAACTTTTGGATAAACAAATTCAGTAAATGTTTGTCCTTGAGGAATTGTTATAATTTGTGTTTGAATACCATTTGAAATACTAACTGGAATTGCCGGATTTGTATCTTCAATTCTTCCTCCAATTGTTGCTGTTATTTTTAATGAACCATAAACATCATAATAAATTAGTCCATCATTTGGACATTGATAAGGAACGGTTGTATAAGTTAATCCAGATACAAAACAATATTCAAGTGGAGTTGTTGATGGTGTTGGTGTAATTGGTAAACATGAACCACTAATAATTAATCCATTAAGATTAACCAATGGTTTATTATTATCCATACAAACACTTTGTCCATAAGTTAAATAATAATATGCTTCGGTGCCAGAACATGTTGTTCCTGATACATATTTTGCACCACCTGATGGGTCTTGATGAACATAAAAATTACAACTCATAATATTAAATATCTTTTTTTATAATACAGAACATGCTGTATTACATGATTTAAAATTTATTGTATCTAATAATAATCCACCAGTCCCAACCGTTGTTGTTATTAATGTATAAGTATAACCATTTGGATATAATGCTGGATAGAAATTACCATAATTTGGTGATACTGAACTTGGTAATGCAACTAATACATTTGATTGAACAAATGCACAACCTGGATTTAAACATTCATATTCATCCGCTAAATAAAAAGTATAACTAACCGCTGGACTTTCAGTTGGAGTAGGAGTTATTGCTGGTGTTCCTGTTGGTGTTGGAGTTAATCCAATTGTTGCAGTAGGAGTTTGTGTTTGTGTTGGAGTTGCCGATGGAACTGGTGTTGCCGTTGGTGTTAATCCAATTGTTGCACTTGGAGTTGGTGTCATTGTATTAGTCATTGTTGGGGTTGGAGTTATTCCTGCTGGAACATATCCTGTGCAGACATAACCTGTATTACAATTACCATTTCCAACTCCTATTAATGAACTTGTATCAATACCATCTGAAGTAAAATATTGAACTACACCACCACTTCTTTGAATACATTGTTTATATGTTCCTGGTCCCGTTGTAAACGCTCTTCCTGTTAATACACCAAAACAATTATTATAAGTAATGCTCGCAATAAATCCTCCTTCTTCTGATGTTGTTGCGGATACTATAATATCATAACAGAAACATTGGTCTACAGGAGGTGTTGTTGGAGTTGGTGATGGGGTATTAGTTGGTGTAGATGTGTTTGTTGGTGTTGGTGTTGGAGTAGGTGGAACATAATTACAATCAACACAATTTGCATAAGTATTAACAAAGTCATAATTAATTAATGATGCACTTGTAATTGATATTCCTGATATACAATATGTTATATCTGTTGTTGGATTTTTAACTTTATAGATTAATGCGGTATTTAATGATGTTGTATTTGCTGTGAAATTATATTCATCACTTCCATTACACTCTATCCCTCTAAAATAAAATACTCTATCTTCGTTTGGTTCTTCTTGAACTATATTAAATGGCGTTCTTCCTGTGCAACCACAATCAGGATATGCTCCGACATTTGTTGATGTATAACCACTTCCAATATAATAATGATTATAAGTATCTAATGGGTCATACTCTCCAATTGAAACAGAATAACAACCAAGATAACTTAATGCATCATCATATAATTTAACATAAGTTCCTGCGTAGGCATATAGATTATAATTCAAATCAGAGTTTGAATGTAATGTTGCTCCTGAACTACAAGGTATTAAATCATAATACAATATAGGATGAGACTGATAATCTTTTGTTAACTTAACTAATTCAATATCACATACCGCAGGTTCTAAGGCATTCCAATTTGTTATCTTATTAATTCTAAAATAAGTATTGTTGATTAAAATTTTTTCTTTCCAAGTTAAAGACTGAATATCATTTGGATATAAATAAATCTTAGTTGAATAGATTTTATTTTCTTCACTAATTATATCATCAATATAATCTTGATAGTATATGTTATACAAATCATCATTAATAAATGTGAATTCAGATGGAGTAATATTAGTTTTATCTTCTCCTCTAAAGTTTGTGTAGTGTGAAAAGTTATTATAGTTGAATGGGTATGTTGTAAATCTATTAATGTTTGTCCATCTATCTTGTTGTAATTGGTTCATATACCAATACTGATATTGACTTGGTGGTGCTGTATTACATGATGTTCCATTACTTGTTATAGTTAATGTTGGATATGGAAATAAAACTAAAGGATAATATAAGGTATACGGATTTGCACAACCTGGTAATGTATTCGAACCAACAGTGCTTCCATAATAAACTTGTTGCACTCCATTACAGTCATTATAAAATAATGGTCTTCCCGCTAAATTTGTTGTATAAGTAATTCCTGATGTGCAAGTTGTTGATGCGGTTGTTCCTGACCCCGCAATAAAACCATAGTTATCATTTGGTAATGTTAAACCTCTGAATACCATTTTTGGTAATATCTTAAATGGAACAAATGTTTGTAATGATTTACCCGCATTATCAATTGTCTTAACTTTTGACATTGAAGATAATGTAATCAATGGAACAAAAGAGTTTGAAACTGTAATATCAATTGGAGATGAAAATAAAAAATCAAATTTAGTAATTGTATCTTTATAATCTAAATTTAATTGAAACTTATCTGTTCCAAATATTCTATTAGTTTGCCCTTTAAAATCTTGGTTGGCGTAATCTTGGTCTAACTTAAATTCAAAGTGTAGTGTTCCATTTAATAATGAACTTGTTGGATATAAACTTTGTATTGAATTGGCATCAACCTTAGTTGTCCAATCTAATACTACCCCACTTCCAACATAATCTACGATAGGTTCAATAATTAATTTCTTCGGATAGTCGGGATTTGGAACTACAATTAAATTAAAATATTTATTGACCGATGTTATAAAATCAATTTGAGAATAATCATTTGGTGGGAATTCAATATCATAATTAATAATTGAACCATTAGGAATAAATCTTGGTGGATTAATTATCTGTGATGTAAAACCACTAATATCAATATAATCACCTTGAAAATAAAACTCTAATTGACTATCCCCTGATATATTAAATGTTCTCTCTATTGAAACCGGTTGTGGTGTTGTATCACAAAAATTTGTTCCTGGATATAATGTTTCAGTTGTTGTTCCATCCGCAAAAAAGAAATATAAATAAGGTAATATCCCTGCATCTGGGTCGCACTGCACTCTTGGTATTACCGTAAACGTAAATCTAAATTGATATGACGCCGCAAACTCTGCTGGTATATTAAATGAACTTGTTGTTGCTGTCCATCCTAAACTATTACATGTAATCCCGCTTGAAGGATTAGTATAAGTGTTATATCCATAATCAACTGGAATATTTTCATTATTATAAGTATAACATGCCGCAATTGCATTTCTTGAATAAATACTTTCATCAACAAATTTTAGTGGCATGTAAAATCTTTTGAAATAAGATGTATCAAAAAATGAACTTTCTATTTCATATCCCGCCTCATTAACTATCGCTGAATATAATTCTTTAATCTGTATTGAAGGTTTAAAATAATAATCATGCACTGGGCTTCCAGTAAAATCAAAGTTTGGTGCTTGAGGTGTATATTGTAATGTGGTTGCGTTGGCTTGAGTAAATTGAACTAATGGTGTGGTTCCTGAATTAACAGTATTACCTGAAATATATTCATAACCAATATTGTATAATCCCCACATCGTCTTACCGTTCTGATATGAATAATCTGTTGTTCCTGTTAATGAAAATAAATTGGGGTCAAGGTTTGAATATAATATTACATCTTGTGAATAAGGATGATTTAAATAATTCAAATCTAAATCAAATAAAAACTTATCACCAATGTTTGACATTAAGTCTCCAATTTGATTATAAAAAGATACTGAATAAATTATCTCTCCTTTTTCAACTGACACTGAATTTAATCTAATATTGCCATGCATGATTTCATAACCATCCCATAACAAACTTGCTTCAAACTTATTGTTTGGATTAAAGTCTGTTGGTATTGCATTCAATTCATAAAAGAAATTAAAGACTATGTTATTTTTTTTTGAACCAGGTAATGTAAAGGTTTGAGAAAAATTACTATTCTTCTTTGTTATGTCTTGCAATTCAGCAAATGACATATTAAGTAATACTGGTTCATTTTGATATAAATCCAGAAAGATATTTTTTCCGTCAACCGTGGTTCTAATTTGTAGCATAATTAAACAGGGAATTCAAAGTCGCGATAAGGAACTTGTTTAAGTTCTATTGTGTATTGAAATAGTCTTTGATATTTTTGTTCCAATACTTTTACTTCTTTATTTTGAACGGTGCATGGTATTAAGTATGGATAGATGTATTCTTGATTTGTTGCTGGCAACCAGTTGTCTTCAATAATATAAACATATGGGGACATCAATAACTCTTCAATAATAATACTATCATTTTGTTGAACGTAATTACTATCCACAGTTAAAAATTCTTCTGCTTGACCATAAAATACTGTTTCAGAACTATCATAAGATTGTCTATTCCAAATTTTAGTATTCAATGTTTTTTGTTGGTTGTATGTTTTTTTATTCACACCATATCTTTTAACAGACTTTTTTGAAAACGTGTATGTGTCCCAAATTCCGTTTCGGTTCATGAATAAAAAGTTGATGGGATTATTTAAACATTCTTCACCTATCATTTTATATTGAACAATTTCACTTGAACCATAGATATCATAATCATAACCTAAAATATTATTAGATAAAAAGATTGCAACATCACTATCAGTTCTTACAACTGGATTTGGTTTGAATATACCATACGCAATTCTTTGTTGAAGATATGAATATGGTGCTTGCGTTTGTAGGTTTGCTCTTGATGTAAAATCAATACCATTAGATTGAATTGCATCGTAGTTATATTGTGAATTAACTCCGGTCTTTTGTAGATACATAATACCATTAACCGAAGATGTGTTATTGAATAAAGGATTACCTCCATACATAAATCCAAGAATAATTGGACATTTGTAATAGTGTGTTCTCCATCTTGTTTGATATACCTGTGAACCAAGTATTGTCATTGGAATTGTTTCATTACCAAAAGTAGACATAAAGTTTCCTCTTGTTGTTCCTGTTGAGGTTTGATAACTATAAACTTTTGTATTCCAATAGTTGTATTGTCCGTTCAAATTATTACCTGAATAGTAATATTTGGTTGACATTTGTTTGTTCTCTTGAACGCCAGGCCATATCATTACTCCGTATGGTTGTGTAGAGGCTGAATAAGGACTTATTGAACCACCAGTGTATGAAGTATAGGCAGAGAAATCGGTGGGAACTATGACAACCTGTGTGCCCCCTGAGGATGTATATTGAACTCCGAATAAACATCTATATTCATTGATTTGATATATGTTTTGAAATCCTGGATACCCACCATTAAATCCATTTGAAAAAGATATTGTTGACGTTTTGTCATTAACTATTGTTGCTTGAGATGTTTGTAATTCAACTGAGGTTGTATCACTATCTGCAACTCTAACAAGATAAGGGTTCATTCTTTCTGTTCCTGTATTAGCAGAATAAATTCCCCCTAAGTTTCTTGGGTTATTATCTACTAAGTTATAGATAATTGTTTCTACACTAAATATACAATTACCAAATTCATTAACTGGAACCAATAGTCTTGCAACCTTTCCATAATCTTGTGTTGAACCACTATCATTTTGATATGGGTTCTTGTAAATATCCACAACTAATCTTATATCAGTATATGCTGAATAATCATTTAGTGCAACATTCCAGGTGTGGTCTGAGTGAGTTGGTGTTGCCTCTAAAGGCATTTGTATTATATCTAAATTTAAACTCATTATTTTGTATCTAATTCAAGTTTTATCATCTGTGTTAAGAATATATTTATATCTTCCGCCACATCTTTTATAACCTCCTTTGCTTCTCCTTTTAAATAGTCAGGAAGATTATTTGGAAAGTCTTCAAACATATCTTCTATACTATCTAGTGCTCCATTATAAATATCAGTTTTTCTTATACCATACTTAAATATATTACGTCTCATTGCAAACGCTAGATTGAGAGGGGAGATGTCATGGCCTCTTGCATCTTGCACATTAATTCCTTTTATACTAATCCAATTAACTAATGCAGGTATTGGAACTGCTCCTGCTTTTGCTGATAACTTTGGTGTCTTCTTTAATCCTTTCTTCCCTAAGAATTCACCTGTTGCACCAAGTCCTGCTGGTCTTCCTCTATTAACATACTTAAAATAATCCGCATAATATAAAAGACCAAATGGTATTCCATCAACATCTACTTCAACATCATATTGAATACTATCATATAATTGACCTGACGCAATTTTTGTATCCTTACCAACATAATCCCCATGTCCATACGGATATTGAGTATTAATCTTTTTTTTGATTTCCTTAACTAATAAGGCCATCATAATATTAAGTTGTTGTTGGGTTAATTTATATTGCATTACTAAATTGTTTTTAATCCAAATCCAAAACCTTGTGCTATTATAGTGGTAAGTAAATTAGTTGATATATCACTTTGAGAAAAACTTGTTTGGAATGCTGATAAGTTTAATGTTAGTAATGTTGTTGCTGCAATACTTGTAATTCTACTTCCTGTGTTTGTTGATGTTCCTGCCGCAGTTAAATATTGACCCCAAGTTGTTGTATAAGATTGATTGGTTATAGTTTGAGTTGGAATTGTAAATCTGGTTGTTGGGGTTGCTCCTGAATTGGATATAATAAATGCCGCAACATACCATCCCCCACCTGTTCCACTAAATGATAATGTTGAAGGTAATGTTGTTGTTTTAACTCCTGTTGAATTGGTTGTTAAAGTAATACCTGATTGTATTAAAGTTGATGGTGCCACACCATATAAAGGAACTTGTTGTAATGTGTAGAATGCCATAGTTATAATATCATTTGTAGTTGTTGCTGAACCTACATTATAACTTATTGCTGAATACGAATAAATTCCTGGGTCATAAAATAATTCATAAATTACTTTATTTTGTGTTGTTGCAACTGGTGTTGATGCATTGGTTGCAAATCCTAACCCACCATAATCAGGTTTAAGATTATTCATACCAACTATATTAGGGGATATAATACCCGATGTTGATATTCTTGTATTTGTGTTATTACCAAGACCATCTTGAATATTTTGATAAGATGATGTTATACCTGATGTTGATGTTTCCAAGTTTAATAAACCTGGATATGTTAAATTGATTTGTTGCCCTGTAAGAGTGCTCATTATATTTTTATTTTTTTATATTGTATTCCAAATACCAGTTTCACTATCCCAATTAGTTGTATTGGTATTCCATAATTTATTTAATCCTGATGGTTTAGTTGGTGTTGGTGTTGGAGTTTTAGTATTAGTTGGTGTATTGGTTGGAGTTCCAGTTAATGTAGGAGTTTGAGTTCTTGTATTAGTTGGGGTTTGAGTATTAGTAGGAGTAGGTGTATTAGTAGGCGTTGCCGTTAAAGTTGTTGATGGAGTAGGAGTATTAGTGGGTGTCTCAGTATTTGTAGGAGTAGGGGTTGGAGTTGATGTCTCAGTATTAGTTGGAGTTTGAGTAGGGGTTTCACTCGGTGTTTGTGTCGGTGTTTCAGTATTTGTAGGAGTAGGGGTCGGTGTCTCACTACTTGTTGGTGATGGAGTATTAGTTGGAGTTGCTGAAGGAGTAGGAGTAATGAAACTTTCAAATGCTGCATCACATCTATTTAATGGTGTCATTACATCAATATTTAATGTTGCTGACCATCCCCCACATAAATCTGTATACTGTTCTAAGAATGGAATGCAATTAACTGGGTCTTGAAGATAGTATTCCTTATTAAAGTTTCCTAATGCATCATCAACAGATAATCTAAATTGTCCTACTACGTCATCCATAATTTGTAATGTATCCGATAAGATATCAACTTGATTTGTTAAGTCTCTTTCAATTATATCCATAACAATAACCGTAAAGGTATATGTCATGTAATTTAATTTTTGTTCCACATTATTTGGAACCACATATATTAATGGAAATACTGGTGAATTAAATGTTGTATTCTGTTCTTTAATTCTACTCTCAGTCCAGAAAGATAAATCCTGGTAAGCTCCAAATCCGAATGAGTTAAGTTGCTTATGATGGTCAGCAAGTAATCTAAAATCGTCATGAAATGTTTTATAGTTTATTCCCGCCAAATGAAATATTGGTGTTCCAGTAAATTCATTATAGGCCGCTGAACATCTATCCAAAGATGTCATTGTTTGTATTTTTAATTCTGCGTTCCAACCATTTGTCATATCAACATATCTTTCCAAGAATGGAACACATGTAATTATATTATCAATAAAATACTTATCATAATAGTTTCCTTGTCTTGCATCAACCGATAATCTGTATTGAGATATGACATCTTGTAATATTTGTAATGTATCAGAAACTGTATCTACTTGATTGGATAAATCTCTTTCAACAATATCCATTGATAAGACATTAAAATTCCATGTCTTATATCTTAATTCATTAACAACATTACTTGGAACAACATATAATAATGGATAGATGGGTGGATTGAAAGTTGTATTTAATTCTTTCATTCTTTGTTCTGTCCAGAAACTTATTTGTTCTATATCACCCAAACCAAATGAATTGATTTGTTTGTGTTTGCTCGCCATTAAATTAAAGTCATCATGTAGTGTCTTAAAATTAATTTGATGAGATGTGGGTGTTGGGGTTGGAGGTGGAAGTGGTGTGGCGGATGGACTTAAGAACGGTGTTAAGGTTGGAGTATGTGAAGGTGTTTGAGTAGGAGTAGATGTGGGTGTGGGTGTATTAGACGCCGTATTAGTTGGGGTAGATGTATTTGTAGGAGTTAGAGTTGGTGTCTTTGTTTGAGTGGGTGTTGATGTAGGTTGTGCTGTTCCTGTTGGTGTTGGAGTTGGAAACACAGAACATCCCTGAAACCCTCCTGATTGTAATAAACCATTTACTGTATAGACTGTTGCATAAATAGATGGATTATATTGGTTTGAATAATATCCTGTTTGAACTGGGACTGTGCAACCACTATCAATATAAAGTATATTAACATTCGCTTGTAAACATGGCCAACAAGTTGATAGACTGGCACATGGGTCGCATTGATTTGGTGCTACATTTGCATATACCAAATAATATGGTGCAATTTCACACGCATTATTTGACGTTGAACCTGATGATACTAAAAAACTTATTACACTCATTTGGATTGCATTTTATTTAATTTTTCTTGTTCTTGTCTCTTGTCAATAATATACGAAAGGTGATTAAGACACTGATAAAGGGGTAGAGCAACCACGTTGTCAATTTCCCAAACACAGTCGTTCGAGAGCGTTGATATCGCTGAATACCATCCCCAATAAGCATTAAAGTTATTTTTATCTTCATTATTATCCACATGAGCTTGCTCTGGGAATAAAGATGGGTAAGTTCTTGAGATGCTCTTGCTAAATTCAACAAAAAAAAAATCGCTCCTTCTACATATTTGATTGGAAGAGTTTTAAATTCTTCAATACGTAATTT